>ENA-OUOW01000189-OUOW01000189.1-human-gut-metagenome-genome-assembly--contig:-NODE-189-length-64287-cov-18.068657_pt1 | contig 64287 bp, 56 predicted proteins | sample MGYA00237938_ERZ548769 | MGnify/ENA primary metagenome ERZ548769 (study PRJEB26490, sample SAMN05356870) | human gut metagenome | biome: terrestrial biome; feature: human-associated habitat; material... | reverse complement strand
GGCTTATCAAGCGCAGGCAGTTTGACGAGTATATGGCGAGAGCTTATTCTATCTGAATCATATAACCAAAGCTAAATTTCAGCAAAATTTAGATATTCATTTTTATAAGGAGGAAATAGCAATGCAGAATAAAGTCAGATATTCAAAAGGAAAGAGACTTAAAAAAGGCGAATCTGAGCTGGCAAACGGCACTTACAGATACCGTTATCAATCACGCAACGGAAAACGAGTTTATATTTATGCGAAAACATTGGACGAGCTTCGTCAAAAAGAGGAGACAATTGAAACTAACAAAGCTTATGGTATCCGAGTGGACTCTATGAACACGACTCTCGACCAACTGGCAGACTCGTGGTTCTCGCTCAAAAAAGGACTTAAAGAAAATACTTATCAGAATTATCTCTATATGTACAATACTTTTGTTCGTGACGAGCTGGGCAGATACAAGATAATGAGCATACGCTATGCGGATATACTCGGTTTCTACAACGAGCTTGTCGAGGTAAAAGGTTTAAAGCCTAACACCGTAGATAATATCCATACCGTAGTTCATCAGGTGCTTGACTTTGCCGTGCAAAATAATTTTTTGATGAACAATCCCTCTGACAACGCACTAAGGCACCTAAAACTTGAGAGCAAACAACATACAGAAAAACGTATCTCGCTCACTCTTGCAGAACAACAGTTATTCATCGACTATATGTTAAAGCACCCTCAATGTAATCATTGGTATCCCATCTTCTACATAATGCTGAACACAGGAATGCGTGTGGGTGAGATAACAGGGCTGCGCTGGCAGGATGTTGATCTTGAGAATAATTTGATAACTGTTGACCACACCTTAGTCTACTTCAACCATAGTGAGAACGGCTGTCATTACAATATCCATACACCGAAAACTCGTTCAGGTGAAAGAAATATACCTATGCTTTCAGGGGTAAAGGCTGCTTTTGAGCAAGAGCGAAAGTTCCAGCAGGAAGCAGGGATAAAATGCGATGTTGGCATCGACGGTTACAGCGATTTTATTTTCACAAATCGCTATGGGAACGTGCATAATCAAAGCACTTTGAATCGTGCATTGAAAAGAATGATAGCCGACTGCAATCGTGAGCAGCTTGCAAACCATCCAAAGAATGCCGATGTCACGCTCTTGCCGAATTTCAGTTGTCATATTCTACGCCACACCTTCGCAACACGTCTTTGTGAGTCGGGAGTAAACATCAAGGTCATCCAAGACGTTTTAGGTCACGCAGATTTTGATACGACGATGAACGTCTATGCCGACGCCACAAAGGATTTCAAGCAACAGGAATTTAGAGAACTGGATAGGCTTATGTCTAATGGCGGCAGTTCTGAAAAGTCAGATGAGTGATAGAGAAATACCGATACGATCTATTTTGGATTCGTATCGGTATTTTTTTGAATTAGAATACACAATAATTACATCAATAAAATTAGCAAGAATTATTTTGCAATCTCTTGATTTTTATGCTAAAACGTGGTACAATTATACTACACCATACGATTGGGTATGGTGGTAAGTGATCGTTGTCAAGAGGTTTACAGTATATTTCTGTATATCTTGGCACAGTTCTTCAAGCAATATTGAAGTTAATAGAATCATTATTCTGTAAACGATGTTGCGGATAGAACATCCCTCCTTGATTATTATAACATAATTGAGAATTGAATGAAGGGTAGTTGGTGTTCGGCCGAAGCTCTGCTAAAAACTGAATACTGCGTTTACGCTATGCCTGTCGGTGTTGGATACTACCCCCCTTGCCGATGGGCATTTTCACATATTTATGGAGGTTTGAATGACTGTTGAAGAATGGAAACTGAAATATAATAAAAGCAAGCCATATTCTCATTTTGATAAAAGGGTCAGTATCTCTAATGTTTGGTCTTATATCAGCGACCCTAAAAAAGTATCGCAACACGGATTTTATCCATTTATCCACTATACGATTAATTTTAATAAATACAATAAAGAAGCAGGTATTATACAAAAGAAAAGAGAAATTTATTACGCCTCACATATTGATAGATGCATTTATCAATATTATGCTTTCTTACTTAATGAAGCATATAACAAGCGTGTAATAAAAGATAATATAAACGATGTATCAGTTGCGTATAGAAATAATCTTGGAAAAAGCAACATTGATTTTTCCAAATCAGCTTTTGATTTTATACGAAAATCATGTTCTTGTTATATAATGGTAGGCGACTTTACAAACTTTTTTGACAAGCTTGACCACAAATACTTAAAGAAACAGATATGTAGTTTATTAGAAATGCACTCCTTGCCAGATGATCATTATGCTGTCTTTAAAAATATAACCCATTATTCTTCTTGGAATCTCGCTGATTTATTAGAGATAAATGGATTACAGAATGATAAACACGGTCGGCATGAATTAAATTCTTTACCGACAGTTTTGTCCCTAAAACAATTTAATAAGCTTAAAAATCTATATATACATCCCAACACCAACAAATACGGAATACCACAGGGTTCCCCAATAAGTGCGGTGTTGGCTAATATTTATATGCTAGAGGCAGACAAAACGATCAATGACTATGTACGCCAATTAAATGGTTTATATATGAGATACAGCGATGATTTTATAGTGATCTTGCCTGTTGGACAAAGCGATTTCCATATACATTATGAATGGATAAAGAACTTTTTATCGACCATAGATGGTGTTGTCCTATCTCCTGAAAAAACGCAGTTGTATTTATATAATCACAATTCAATATTAAGTTGTAATAGTACATTCGAGACAAATGTATCAAATGGAAAGAATATGCTTAATTTTTTGGGGTTTTCTTTTAATGGTAAGGAAGTTACTATACGTGATAAAACCATTTCAAAATACTATTATAGGCTATATAGAAAGGCAAAAACTATTAGCAACGATGCTTTTATGACACCTAAAGGAAATAGAATATCGTGTAAAAACCTGTATGATCAGTATTCCATAAAGGGTGCTACAAAAAACGGAGGAAATTTTATTTCTTATGTATATAGAGCAAATAAAGCTTACAATGGTACTGAACCAATTGATCGTTCGACTAAAAATCATATGTTTAAAATCAGAAAGGCTCTAAATAAACCTCCTAAGAAAAAGTTCGAATAAATTGATAGTTTAACTTAAAGAATTATCTGAAGTTCATACCGATTTAAAAGAATATACTGTGTAAGTGAAAATACCGATACGATCTACCCTAGGTTTGTATCGGTATTTTTTATAAACAAAAATCACCGACACAGCCTCCAAGCCATATCGGTGATAACTTATCATATCTTTACGCTGCACCTCATAAAAATGGTGCATATTTGGTGCATTGGTGCAAAATAATGTGACTTTAATGCCCTGAAAAGTCCGTAATTACGGTACTTTCTTACTCCAACGTCTTCATCGTAGGGAACAACAGCACATCTCTAATAGCCGGGGAGTTAGTCAGCAGCATAACAAGTCTGTCAATGCCGTAACCAATACCGCCTGTAGGTGGCATACCTATCTCCAAAGCTCTCAGGAAGTCCTCGTCTGTGTGGTTTGCTTCCTCGTCACCCTGCTTCAATGCCTCTTCCTGCGCTGCAAATCTCTCACGCTGATCTATCGGATCGTTCAGCTCTGAGTATGCGTTGCACATCTCTCTGCCTGTGATGAAAAGCTCAAATCTCTCTACATAATCAGGATTTTCTGGCTTCTTCTTTGTAAGTGGAGAAATCTCGATAGGGTGATCCATTATGAATGTAGGCTGAATAAGATGCTCCTCAACATATTCCTCAAAGAACAGGTTGAGTATGTCGCCCCTCTTGTGCCTTGCTTCGTATTCAATGTGATGCTCGTCTGCAAGTGCCTTTGCCTCTTCTGTTGTGGCTACCTGTGAGAAATCAACACCAGAATACTTCTTTACTGCGTCGATCATTGTCATTCTCTCAAAAGGCTTGCCAAGATCTATCATTACGTCACCGTATGGTACGCAAGTTGTGCCGCATACCTCCTGTGCAACGTGCCTGAACATATTCTCTGTGAGATCCATCATGCCGTAGTAATCTGTGTATGCCTGATAAAGCTCCATAAGAGTGAACTCAGGATTGTGTCTTGCGTCAACACCTTCGTTTCTGAATACTCTGCCTATCTCGTATACTCTTTCAAGTCCGCCGACAATAAGTCTTTTCAGATAAAGCTCCAAAGAAATTCTAAGCTTAACGTCCTCGTCAAGTGCATTGTAGTGTGTCTCAAATGGTCTTGCGGCAGCTCCGCCTGCATTAGATACCAGCATTGGAGTTTCAACTTCCATGAAGCCCTGTCCGTCAAGATATCTTCTGATAGATGAAATTATCTGCGACCTCTTTATAAATGTATCCTTTACCTCAGGATTGCATATAAGGTCTGTGTATCTCTGTCTGTATCTAGTGTCCTGATCCTTCAGACCATGCCACTTCTCAGGCAACGGCAGAAGCGACTTTGAAAGCAGTACGAACTTCTGAGCGTGAATTGATATCTCGCCCATTTTTGTTCTGAATACAAAGCCCTCAATGCCAACGATATCACCGATATCGCCCTTCTTGTAATCGTCAAATTCTTCCTTGCCGATCTCGTTCATTCTCAGATAGACCTGAACCTTGTCGCTCTTATCTCTCAGGTCAAAAAAGCTTGCCTTGCCCATAAGACGTCTTGACATTACTCTGCCTGCAACGCTTACTGTTATGCGGTTTGCCTCGAGAAGCTCCTTGAGCTTTTCCTCGTCTTCGCCTGCCTGTGACTTCAGCTCAGCCTCAAGCTTTTCATACTGTGCTTTAGCCTCGGCACAGCTTGCCGTAACGTCATACTTTGTTATCTCAAATGGGTTCTTGCCCTTGGCTTTCAGCTCTTCAAGCTTGTCCATTCTTATCTTCTTTAAGCTGTTTATGTCCTCCTGAGTAAGCTCTTCCTCAGGAGCGTTTGTGCGGTTTTCCTCGCTCATTTATATTTTCCTTTCCGTGTGTTTTGTAAGTGGTCTGTTACTTTGAAATGTCGATGACCTCGAATTTCAGCAGACCGGCAGGTGTTTCAGCCTCGAAAATGTCGCCTACCTTGTGCTTGAGTGCAGCCTTGCCTATAGGTGACTCGTCAGAGATCTTGCCGTTGTCAGGGTCAGACTCAGTTGAACCTACTATCTGAAGATCCTCGATCTCGTCAAGCTCGATATCCTTTATCTTGATGATAGAGCCTACGCCTATCTCGTTTACAGAAATATCATCGTCCTCAACGACAGTTGCGTTTGAAATGAGAAGCTCTAACTCATTGATCTTTGATTCAAGGATAGCCTGCTCGTTCTTAGCCTCGTCGTACTCAGCATTCTCGGAAAGGTCTCCGAAAGAACGTGCTTCTTTAAGCTTCTGAGCAACTTCACGTCTTTTTACTGTAATAAGGTATTCAAGTTCCTCCTGCAATTTAGCATAACCTGCTTTTGAAACAGTCTTAGAAATAGCTGCCATAATTAAACACTCCTATATCAATATAATTTTATACGGGTACTATCAACTTAATATTATACACGATTTGCCCTCTTTTGTCAAGGTCGGAAGCCGTCGCAAACGGGCTTTTTTGCACCTTTGGACAGTCTGCACGATTTTACATTTTGCACAAATTTTCACCTCTGACAGCGTGTTAGGATATTGAAAATAATAATAGTATGATTTATAATTATCTTATGATAAAACAAGTTATGAAAAAAAATAGGAGGAAATTTTCATGCCAAACCCCATTTTGCCTGCATGGGAGTATATCCCTGACGGCGAGCCGAGAGTTTTCGGCGATAGAGTTTATCTTTATGGCTCACATGACAGAGCCGCTCAAAGCGACTTTTGCGACTATAAACTGAAAGTCTGGTCTGCACCACTTGATGACCTTAACAATTGGGTCTGTCACGGACACAGCTTTCATACCCGTGATGACCGTGACCATAAGTCCGATACCGAGGGAATGACCGACCGCAAGCTGTTCGCTCCGGACGTTATAGAAAAAGACGGCAGGTATTATCTCTACGCCTATATAGTCGGCTCAAAGGGCGTTGTTGGCGTGTCCGATAAGCCCGAAGGTCCTTTCAAGCTCCTTTCCCAGTATAAATATTACCCTGAGGACGCAGGCGATGACGGCATTTATAATGATGCAGGCGTGCTTGTTGATGATGACGGCAGAGTGTATATTTATTACGGCTTCACAGAATCTAACTTCAACGAGATAGACCCTGCGGATATGTATACCATTAAAAAGGGCAGCTACAAAAGAGCGGTCATTGATGACAGCGACAACGCACCGCAGGAACAGCGCTTCTTCGAGGCAAGCTCCCCAAGGAAAATCGGAGATACATACTATCTTATATATTCCCCATGTGTAGGAAGCAGGCTTGCCTATGCAACCTCAGATAAGCCACAAGGTCCGTTCAAATATCGTGGATATATAATAGACAACGGCGTTGATTATCCGGGGGGGAATGACCACGGCTCAGTGTGCAACATAAATGGTCAGTGGTATATTTTCTATCACAGAATGACAAACAATACCATAATGTCAAGACGTGCCTGCGTTGAGAAAATAGAGATTCTTCCTGACGGAACGATACCGACAGTGGAAATGACCTCGCTTGGTTTTGAAGACAGCCTTGACCCTTTCAAGCCTTATCCTGCGGATATCGCCTGCGTGCTGAAAGGCGGCTGTTTTATCACCGAAAAGGACATCTTCACAAGAAGTATCGTGAACATCACCGAGGGTAATGTTATAGGCTATAAGTATTTTGATTTTGGCGAGGACTTTTCCTCAAAGACCATGAAGATAGCCCTGAAAGTCAGGGGCATGGGAACTGTCGCAAAGGTGGCGGTCTATGCTGATGACTATGAGAACAGCGAGCCTGTAGGCTATGTTGATATCGGCACAGGCGACGGAGTTTACACAGGAATAGTCAAGTCCCTTACGGGCAGACATTCTATCTTCTTTGTACCTCATCACGGCGTTGAGGGCTGGACGGCGGATTATTTCAAAACCAAACCGCTTTTTGAACTTGAAGAATTTGTATTTATGAAATAGGAGGAAATAATATGAGAACCATTAAAGCTATCTCGCTTCTTACTGCGGCGGTCATGGGCTGTACTGCACTGCTTGCAGGCTGTGGAAAGGGAAGCGACAGCTCTTCATCAAAGGCAGAGGAGGGCGCAAAGACCTCTGATGACGGAAGTATAAACAAAGACCTTACCGCAACCGAGCTTGCAAGACTTCTGGGCAACGGCACAAACCTTGGAAACACCATGGAAGCCTACGGACACAAAAGCTATTCCGCAGACACCGACCCTGAAAGCTTTGAAACTTTCTGGGGTCAGCCTGTCACAACGGAAGAAATGATAAAGGGCATGAAAGCAAGCGGTTTTGACTCTCTCCGTGTGCCTGTGGCATGGACAAACGCAATGGAGTATGAAAAAGGCGATTACACCATAAATGAAGCCTATCTCGACAGAGTGGAGGAGATAATAAACTACGCTTTGGATAATGATATGTATGTTATCATAAACGACCACTGGGACGGAAGCTGGTGGGGAATGTTCGGTTCTTCCGAGCAGAGCGACGTTGACAAGGCGTTTGAAATGTATAAGTCCATGTGGACGCAGATAGCGAACAGATATAAAAAATACTCTGACAGACTTATATTTGAGGGTGCAAACGAAGAGCTTGGTGACAGACTCAATGACACAGACGTGTGCAAAAACTCAGGCTCACTTTCAAAAGCCGAGTGCTATGAAATGGCCAACAAGATAAATCAGACCTTTGTTGACACTGTCCGTGCAACAGGCGGAAACAACGAACAGCGTTTTCTTCTTATTGCAGGCTACAATACCGATATCACAATGACCTGCTCAAACAAGTTCCAAATGCCAACTGATACCGCAAAGGATAAGCTCCTGCTTTCTGTTCATTATTATACCCCATGGGATTATTGCGGAACAAAGGGTCGCTCAGATTGGGGTACAAAGGCAGACTATGAGGAGCAGAACAGACTTTTCAAGAACATGACAAAGTATTCCGAGCAGGGCTATGGCATAATAATAGGCGAGTATGCAGTGCTTACAAACGGCGGTGACCTAAAGAAAGGCACTGACAAGTTTATTGACAACCTCCTTGACAACTGTGACGCCTACGGCTTTGCACCATTCCTTTGGGATTGCAGTGATTTCTTCTCACGTTCAGAGCTTAAAATGCGTGATGAAACTGTGGCAAAGATATTTGATGAAAGACGCCGTGATAACCAGTCCTCGATGACAGTGGAGGAGGAAAGAGCCGCTGCTGTAAAGAAGCTTGATGAAACTCTTGCGGCTGCACCTGAAAAGCTAACAGATGATACCGCACCGCAGGCTGACGAGAACACAGCGGTGGCATGGATAATGTATCAGAGTGCAGATTTTTCCGTGTGCTACAGCGTTGGTGACGAGTATGACCCAGCTTCAAAGAGCGACGGAGTTATCGCAGAAAACGCAGTTATAGACGGTGAGGGAACTTACACAGTAAGCCTTGATATGTCATCAAACAACGCCAACGGCATTGCATTCTCGGCTTTGGGTATCGCAAACGGTGAGAAGCTTTATCCGAACTATATCGCAACTATTGACGAGATAAAGATAAACGGCGAGGCAGTCGATACCACCGCGGAGGGCTACACCACCTCTGACGACCAACTTTGCACAAGAGTGAATCTTGTGAACCAGTGGGTATCCACACCGCCTGAGGACGCAAGGATAGCAGGCGGTGACCTTTCAAAGGCTTCTCCAACAATACTTGACTATGCAGGAAAGATAAACACCCTTGAAATAACATTCACATACGCTCCTGCGGCATAAAATAAGCAATATAAAAACGGCAGTTCAGCATATGCTGTTCTGCCGTTTTGGTTTGTGAAATATCAGAACTGCGAATTTGTCCAGTCCACAATACTTTGGATAGACTTATCACGCTTGTTAATGAACGCTCTTATGCAGTCTGATGAAGCATATCCTCCATGAAGCGCTTCTTCAGCCGAGCCTGTTTCCGGGTATCTTGCAAAGAACTGCTCATAAAGAGGGGAATAAACGCTCTCAAATTCTGCGAGCCTATCAAGTGCCTTTTCTTTTTCAAACGTTCCCTCAGACATCTTTAAAAGCCTGTCATTGAAATCGTTCCTGAAATCTTCGTTTGACATAAGATAAGCAAAACTCAGCACCGCAGGATTTTTCGTGTCCGTGTCAAGCAGTCCCCTTGGCTTGTAGTTATCCTCTTTCATGGTGTTCGTCCATGCGTCGCCCTCGCCGCTCACTCCGCCGAACTCAACGTCATAGAACATGAAACGCCATTTGCCGTCTGCATATTCGTTGGAACTGTCTGTGTTCTGCACCTTCCACATTGACCAGTTTTTGCCCGGCCAATCCCACTTGTTGTTTATCCAGACCTCTGCAAGAAAATAATCTCTCACACTGTCCGTGTCAACAAACTTTGAGAACTCCTCATAATCCGCCTGTGCGGATAAGTCTTTGTGAGAAGCGAAGAAATCTGTAAGCTCCTTGAAGAAATATCCCTCGTCTGTTTCTCCCTCCGGAAGCTTGCCCTCGTCAAGCTTGTAGCCGCTCTGATAGGTTTCTGCGTCGCCTTTGTAGACCACCACATCGTCTTTGTTCACACCATAGTGGCTTTCAAAATAATTGTCGGAATAGTCCTCCTCCAGCACATAAAGTCCCCAGTATTCGCCATTCAGATAAACAACGCATGGACGTGAAGCCTTTGTTGAGCCGTCAAGCTCTGTCATAAGACTCTGCCAATAGGTGTCATTGAATTTTGCCGTAAAAGCACAATTTCCACCTGCACGGAGAGTAAGCGTCTTAAAGCTGTCGATAGTTTCATCAGATGCGTTTTTCAGCCCCTCAAAGACCTCATACTTAAACTTCTTTTCACCATATTTCTTTCTGGCGTAAAGCCTGAATCCCTTTTGCAGGTCGGAGCGTGAATAGTTTCCCTGTATCCTTATGCCGCAATCCTGTGACAAAGCGGTCGTCACATTTCCCTCGGCTGAAATCTCGTTAAGCTCGATGTGACAATCACGTTCCCATTCCTTGCCACGCTGTTTGTAGTTTGCGTCAAGCTGTCTTGCAGTTTCGTTTTCTATGCTTTCTCCGCTGGCTTTATAGTCCTCGAGTGCCTTGTTGAAAATATCTCCCTTGACGTAAATGCCGATCTTGCTGTCGAAAAGGTCAGTGTAGTCCATTGTGATGTTCATTACCGCAAGGTCATGCCCAGCCGCTTCACAGCTTTCTTTAAGTCCTTTTATATGCTCCTCTGCGCTTCCTATGTAAAAGCTGCCTGAGAAGCTTTTTGAAACGCTTCCGTCGCTTTTTTCGCTTGACGCTCTTATAACAGTGCATTTGTCCACCGCTTTGTCAGAAGGTGCTTTTTTGTTGCACCAGAAATCCCCCTCGCCAAAGCTGAACTCATTGAAATTTCCCGATATCATTTCTGTCGGCACGGCTGAAACCACATTAGGGTCATTGCTCCTGTCTTTTATCTCGATAGGGGCAGTGTATTCTTCTCTCGTGGCAGAGGTCCTAGGGTCTGTGCCGTCAGTGGTGTAGTATATCTTCTCGCCATCGTTTGCGGTAAGCTCAAGGCTGAAACCGCTGTCATAAAAGCCGCTTTCCTGCGAAAAACCTACCACGCTGTCATTGAGGTCAAACTCAGGCTTGTCTGTTTCAGGCTCGGTGGTGGTATTATCATGGTCTGAAACACTGCTGTCCGCTTTGCCGGAGCTTTCAGCCGCCTTTGATGAAGCCTGCGAGCCGTCTCCGCCCTTTGAACAGCCTGACAGCATAAGCACTGCGACCATAAGGCATAATATTTTTCTTGCGTTCATATATTTCCTGCTTTCTGTTTTATGTAAACGTTTTACTTTGCACATATGATTGTACCATAACAAAGTCCTGGAAGCAATAGAAACGCTCCATTTTCGGCATTTGCAACTGTTTGAAGCCTGTTTGTTTGTCTATTATGGATATAAAAAGCGACATAAAAAAGCGTCGGATAACTACCCGACGCTTTGTGTATTGTATTGTAAATTATTGTTTGTTTTTATTGTAGATTATCATAAGCCCTTTGAGCAGAAGCTCATCGTCAATGACGATGTCACGCTTGCAGTAAGGAACTATTATCTTTGCCACACCGCCTGTGGAAACCACAGTGCATTTTTCACCAAGCTCGTTTTCTATCCTCTCTATAACTCCGTCAATGCTTGCAGCGTTGCTATGGATTATACCGCTCTTCATACAGTCGATAGTATTAGTGCCTATGACCTTTTTAGGCGGTACAAGGCTGATGAAAGGAAGCTGTGAAGCCTTGCCCGAAAGCGAGTCGAGGGAAGTTCTAAGTCCCGGTATTATCATTCCGCCTATGAAATTCTTTTCCTTGTCTATTACTGATATGGTAGTAGCAGTGCCCATGTCTATCATTATAATAGGTACAGGATAAAGATTTATCGCCGCAACTGCGTCCGCAACTCTGTCGCTTCCAAGCTGTGCGGGATTGTCGAGATTTATCTTAAGTCCCGTCTTTATTCCGGGTCCTACCACCATGATACGCTTTTTGATAAGCCTCTCCATTGCCTCTTTCATCGTGAGGGTAACAGACGGCACGACCGATGAGATTATGCCGCCCCTGAAATCTGACATATCTATAGAATGTATCTCAAGAATGTTCTTGAGCATTATGGCATATTCAAGTGCCGTGGACTGCTGATTTGTAGAAAGTCTTTCAACAAAAAGTATCCTGTCGCTTTCAAAACAGCCCATTACTATGTTAGTGTTTCCTATATCGACCGCTAAAACCATTTGTATGTTATCCTTTCGGTGAATTTATGCCTGCGCTTTGTTTTTGCTGGGTATGAACCTTGCCTTATAAAGTGCAGCACCCACTGTACCTGTAACAAATGTACATACAGCCATTTCGACCAGAGCGTTTATGCCTACAAAGGTGCAGATGAATACTATGATATTCTTTCCGCCCATAAGCTCTTTTACATAATCGGTGTTGCCGAAAAGCAAGACAAGTGCACTCATAAAGAACGCAGTGTTCAAAAAAGCAGTAAAAAAGCCCGTAACAGCATATGAAACATAATTGTTTGTTACCTTGCTCATGCCTTTTGCAATAAATCCTACGATAATGCCGTCAAGAAGTCTTGGTACAAATCGCTGAACGAAAGCCAGGACCGGATCGATCGCAACAAGTGCTGCACCCATTCCGCTTGGCACGCCTATTCCGAAGCACTGCAAAAAGCTGAGCAGTCCGAAAACTCCTCCAATGACTGCACTTCCCACAGGGCCTACCGTTACAGCCGCTATGGCAATAGGAATTACGTTGAGAGTAATTACCAGCGGTCCGATAGGTATAGAACCGATAGGAGTGAACGAGAAGATCATTGTGAGAGCTGTCATCAATCCCAGTATCACCAATGATTTTGTGTTGACCTTTGTTTTCATATTAAATTTCCTCCTTGTTATTATTCCTCCATCATGGGAGGATACAATACAATACCAATATATTATAGCATATTTTTTCGCATATTTCCATAGCTTAAGCAAATTTTTTATGAATTTTTTTATCTTCATAAACAGGAATATCTCCACACTCACAAATGTATAATTTATTAACGAAAGAAAACGAAATAAGCACTGCAAAATTCCATATAGTGCAAACAAAATCGTGATTTTTCATGTAATTGTGATATTTTTTTCACCTGTTTTACACATTCATATGTACATTTAGCTATATGCACATACTTATATATGCTATGTAAAAGTTAATAATTAATAGAATATTCATAGATTATGTTAGAATAGTTCATTGACATTTTGTATAATTAAAGGCAAGCAAAGAGAGAATTTGTGTGAGATTTACACAAACCTCTTTGAACACATTATTACATTACATATAGGAGGAATTAGAAATGAGATTTACATTACCAAGAGACCTTTATCACGGCAAGGGAGCATTGGAGAACCTGAAAACACTGAAAGGTAAGAAAGCTATCATCGTAGTCGGCGGCGGCTCAATGAAGAGAAACGGTTTTCTCCAGAAGGCAGAAGCTTATCTGAAAGAGGCCGGTATGGAAGTTAAGCTTCTTGAGGGCGTAGAGCCAGACCCTTCTGTAACAACAGTTATGAACGGTGCAAAGGTCATGCTCGAATTTGAGCCTGATTGGATCGTAGCAATGGGCGGCGGCTCACCTATCGACGCTGCAAAGGCTATGTGGATCAAGTATGAGTATCCTGACTGCACATTTGAAGATATGTGTAAGGTGTTCGGTATCCCTGAGCTGAGAAAGAAAGCACACTTCTGCGCAATTTCTTCAACATCAGGTACAGCTACTGAGGTAACAGCATTCTCTATCATCACAGATTATGACAAGGGTATCAAGTATCCTATAGCTGACTTTGAGATCACACCAGATGTAGCTATCGTTGACCCTGATCTTGCTGAAACAATGCCACAGAAGCTGACAGCTCATACAGGTATGGACGCTCTGACACACGCTATCGAAGCTTATGTTTCAACAGCAAACTGTGCATATACAGATCCACTTGCTATCCACGCTATCGAAATGATCCAGAAGGATCTCATTGATTCTTACAACGGCGATATGGGCGCAAGAGATAGAATGCACGACGCTCAGTGTCTTGCAGGTATGGCATTCTCAAACGCTCTGCTTGGTATCGTTCACTCAATGGCTCATAAGACAGGCGCAGCTTTCGCTGACTATGGCGCACACATTATCCACGGCGCAGCTAATGCAATGTATCTGCCAAAGGTAATCGCATTCAATGCTAAGGACGAAACAGCTAAGAAGAGATATGGCGTTATCGCTGATTATATGCACCTGGGCGGTTCAAACGATGACGAGAAGGTAAAGCTCCTCATCGAGTATGTAAGAGGCATGAATGATAAGCTCAACATTCCTCACTGCATCAAGAACTATGGTACAGACAGCTATCCATGTGAGCAGGGATTCGTTCCTGAGAACGTATTCCTTGAGAGACTCCCTGAGATCGCTAAGAACGCTATCGCAGACGCTTGCACAGGTTCTAACCCACGTCAGCCTTCACAGGAAGAAATGGAAAAGCTCCTCAAGTGCTGCTACTACGATACAGAAGTTGATTTCTAATTCTCCAGATTATAGAACAGAGAGCGTCCCGAACTTGTTTCGGGGCGTTTTCTGCTTTTTGTGTATTTCGCTTAAAAACACTTGATTTTTATTAGATTTTATGTTATAATTTTAGTAGACTTGGGAAATTTTATTATATAAGCAGGGGAGAGTGTTTATTTTGCAGGATATGGACTATTATTTTTCTCATTTTCCTGTGCTGGAAACAGAAAGACTCATACTCAGGGCGAAGACCGCTACTGACGCAGAGGATATGAAAACCTATATGGCTGACGAGAACCTTTACAAATATTGGGGCAGAAATATGACAAGGCAGGAAAGAGAGCCGTCGCTTTTTTTCGGACGCACTCTTAACAACGGCAAAAAGGATCATATAAGCTGGGGGATAGAGCTAAAGAAAAATCATAGGTTGGCAGGGGAGGTAAACCTGTTCAATATCGAGAATGACAGACAGGCAATGATAGGCTATCGTATCTCGGCGGCGTATCAGAACATGGGCTTTGTTACTGAGGCTCTAAGGCGTGTTATCAGATTTTGCTTTGAGGAAACAGGCGTGCAAAGGCTTGAAGCTGAGGTCATGACAGTGAACGTGGCTTCAAACAGAGTAATGGAAAAATGCGGTTTTACCTGCGAGGGAACAAAGCGTCAGGCGAAGTTCGTGAATATCTATACAGATTTCAACATCTATGGGCTTCTCAAAAGCGACATTATGGGTGAGCGTGCGGCTTCTACATAAGACAGAAAAATAACGGGCGGAAGATTTGGTCTTCCGTCCGTTTTGTGTTATCGGTTTACTTATTTCCCACTATTCTAATTTTTATTGGTAAATCACCTTTTTTACAGAGTGAGTATCCGCAAATATACACATTATTACCATATACATTTACAATGCACCTCTTGTTTTTTAAGGCGTCAACATATTTTGTTTGAATTAAAGGCGTAGTTATTTTCCCTTTTTCATAAAGAACGACCAGCTTATAGAAATATCCTTCTCTATAAGCATTTATTCCTATTTTACCAACTATTCTGCCCTTGTATTGTTGTCCTTTTAATGTACAGATCCGTTTTTTATATAACAATATAATTCCATCTGCGGCTTTATATGAATTAAATAAAATGGATAATATAGCAATTCCTAATATAGCATTATCAAGTCGATATTCGTTGCGATAGAAGACATAAAACAATATAGATGAAAACAATAATATCAGTAATATATGGATATACATCGTTTTTTCTACATAATAATATAATCGTTTCATACCAATATTTATAGTGATCACCTCACGGTCGGTCTATAATATGTTTTTCTATTGCACTATTTTTTTATTACACAAAATTGGGGATAGAGTCTTGTACTATGTCAGCCTATGGTCTTGAACGCCTCTCGTATTGAGCGCACGCCGATTATTTTCATTGAAAATTTGCTTGTGTCAACGCTTTTCAGCGAATGCGCAGGAACGATACAAGTCTCAAAGCCCATTCGTTCACATTCCGCAAGCCGCTGTTCGCAGTGGGAAATGCTCCTAAGCTCTCCGCCTAAGCCTATCTCGCCAAGAGCGATAAGCTTGTCGCTTATAACTTTGTCCGTCAGCCCAGAGTAAAGCGCCAACGCCACCGATAGGTCAGCCGCAGTGTCATCAAGCTTTAATCCGCCTACAATATTAATGTAAACGTCCAGCCCACCAAAAAAATAGCCCAGCCGCTTTTCAAGCACAGCTATTATTATCGCCATTCTGTAGTAGTCAAAGCCCGTGGCAGTGCGCCTTGGTGAAGCAAGCACGCTCTTGCATACAAGCGCCTGGACTTCCGCCATAACAGGTCTTGTGCCTTCCATTATGCAGGCAACGCAAGTTCCCGAAGCGTCCGTGGGTCTGCCCTCCAAAAACATCATAGAGGGATTTTCAACTTCCAGCAGACCGCTGTCAGCCATTTCAAACATACCTATCTCATTCGTTGAGCCGAAACGGTTTTTTATGGCTCTCAGTATCCTGTAGGTGAGATTTCGCTGACCCTCAAAATACAGCACGCAGTCAACGATGTGTTCCATGACCTTTGGTCCTGCGATAGCACCGTCCTTGTTGACGTGACCTACTATGAACATTGGTATCTCTTCCGACTTTGCTGTGCGCATGAACATATTTGTACATTCTCTTACCTGCGTCACAGAACCCTGTGCAGAGGATATCCCGCTTATATTCATGGTCTGGATAGAGTCGATTATGACTATCTCAGGCTTTTCTTTTACTATCACGGAGCATATCTGCTCGCAGTCATTGTCTGCAAGAAGATACAGATTTTCAGAATCAACATGAAGCCTGTTTGCACGAAGCTTTATCTGTCGTACAGACTCCTCTCCCGATACATAAAGTATGGTGTGGTCTTGTCCTAAATACTGACATATCTGCAAAAGCATTGTGGATTTTCCTATGCCCGGTTCACCGCCCAGAAGCACCAGAGAGCCTTTCACAAGCCCTCCTCCAAGCACTCTGTCAAGCTCTTTCAGCCCCGTTGCATAACGTATCTCGTTGTAGCTTGCGTCAACACCGCCTATGCCAACTATCTTGTCGGAAATATCCCTGACAGTCGTGGGCTTAGACTTTGCACCGCCTGCTCTGACCGCAAGCTCGACCTCCTCAAAGGTGTTCCATTCGCCGCAGTTAGGGCATTTGCCGTTCCATTTTGAAGTTTCATATCCGCATTGACTGCACACATACGAAGTTTTCACCTTTGCCATATGGACGTTCCTTTCTGATTACTTGCCCTCAAGCCCTTTCAAAGCCTTTATCTCGTCACGGTCAAGCTTGATGTAAGAGTCCTTTATGACCTCAACATCGTCTTTCTTTACCACAACAACATTGTCGTTTTTATCCATTTTAACTCTCAGCTTGCCTGTGAGCAGATTTACTTCCTCAACAACGCCCTTTCCGTCAGCCGTTCTTACGATAGCGCCCACCTTTGGCGTGTGCTTGAGAAGATCCTCATAGCTGTCCTGCTCGTATTTCAGACAGCACATAAGTCTTCCGCAAGTGCCTGATATCTTCGTAGGGTTAAGCGACAAGCCCTGCTCCTTAGCCATTTTAATAGAAACAGGCTGGAACTCTCCCAAAAATCTTGAACAGCAGAAAGGCTGTCCGCAGATACCAAGACCCCCAAGCATTTTCGCCTCGTCACGAACGCCTATCTGACGAAGCTCTATTCTCGTTCTGAATACCGCCGCAAGGTCTTTTACAAGCTCACGGAAGTCAACTCTGCTCTCGGCTGTGAAATAGAAAAGAAGCTTGTTGTTGTCAAAGGTACATTCAACGTCGATAAGATTCATTTTCAGCTTGTGAGCGGCTATCTTCTGCTCGCATATCTTGAAAGCGTCCTTTTCCTTTTGTCTGTTTTTCTCGATAGTTTTCATATCGTTAGGGGTGGCAAGCCTTATAATGCCTTTTACGGGGTTTGTGAATCTTGTTTCGTCTATTTCCCTGTCCACAAGCGCAACTTCACCGCATTCAACGCCCCTTGCGGTCTCAACGATAACTTTGTCGCCCATTTTCACGTCATAGTCTTTTGGGTCGAAGTAGTATATCTTGCCAACGCTTTTAAAGCGTACTCCGATTATTTTTAACATCTCTTTTTCCTTTCAAATATATATCACGGCTTTGCCGTCAGCTACTTTCCTGTGACAGAATATATCTGTCCTGCCAGACTGTTTATAGTCAGGCTTATGTTGCAGTTTGCGTCTATCCTGCCTATGTAGTCTGAAACTATATCGTAAAGCCTTACCGCCTGATCTGAGGAAAGGCTTCTGCTGAGTGTCTTTGCACCCTCTTTTGCACAGCTCACAGACTTTTCACTTTCTCCCCCGAGCCTGAATGCCGCACTGTCACGGAGTATCTCCTGAAAAAGGCTCAGCCCCTCTCTCAGCAACGCTTTTTTGCCGTCTGCCGCAAATAGCGTTTTCAAAACGTCATATTCGTTTCCACCACACATTGCGTCGCACAGACCTCTTGCAAGCTTCACGCTGTCAAAAAACTGGGAGTGTTCAAGATACTCGACACATCTGCCGATATTTCCACGTCCTGCTGAAACAGCTTCGCTTATGAGCGCAGGGGCAACGGCAGGATATTTCTCCTGCAAACACGCCATGCTCTCCGCCTCCGTGACCGAGGTCATGCCAAGGGAAAGCACTCGTGAGATTATGGTAGGCAGAAAAATTTCCTTGCTTCTCGCCGTAAGTATTATAGCGGTATGCTCAGGCGGTTCTTCAATAACTTTAAGCAGAATGTTCTGCACCTGAATAACAGTGTTCACCGACAAGTCAAGGTCAGGAATTATGTATACTTTCATTCTCGCCTCGTTCGGTGCAACGGGAGCTTCCGCAACTATAGGTCTGATAGAATCGTCAACGATATAGTTGCCGTTGCTGTTTGCCTTTGCCACCATAACGTCAGGGTGAGCTCCGTCGGCTATCATTCTGCAAGTTCTGCAAACACCGCAAGGCTCGCCTGTCTGACGTTCGCACAAGAGTGCCGCCGCTATCCACCGTGCAAGGGTCTTTTTACCAAGCCCCTTTTCTCCGTGTATCATTATGGAATGCGGCTCTCGTTTCTTTTTTATCATCTCAGATACGAGCCTGCGAGGCTCGCTGTTTCCGTATATTATCAAGCCCTCAGACCCCTTTCTGAAAATTTTCTATCCCTTAGACTTTCTCGAAACGCTCGATATCCGTAACGAAAATAGTTGCGCCGCCGATAGCCACCTCAACAGGATATGAAGCCGCACCGTCAGGCTCCATGATAGTTGATGACGGAACGAACTGCTTTCTTTTCTTTGAATACTTTTTGCAGACCTCTATAACAAGGTCTACCTGCTCATCAGGACAGCAGATAAGAAAAGTGGTGTTTCCTGACATAAGAAAACCGCCTGTTGAAGAAAGCTTTGTGGCTCTTATGCCGGCTTTCAGAAGTCCTTTATTTACAGCGTAGGTATCATCGCTGTTTACGATAGCATAGACAAGTTTCATGATTTTGCCTCCTGTTATTTTGATGTAATAATAGCTTTTTTAGCTACACCTTATATTATAGCACATTTATGCGTTCAATTCCATAGTTTTTCAAAATTTTTATTACCTGCGGTGTTATCTCCTCACCGCTCACTGCCACAGGCACAGAGGGCTGACAGCTTGTGACGGTCATTCCGCATATAAGACCGCAGGCGTCCTCCACGTTTACGGTGTGCTGAGCTGAAAAAGCCGCCTGCCTTATACCCATGCGTTTTATCCCTTTTGGTATAGCGGGTAAGTCACCGAAAAGCCTTATCCTAGGCTGTTTTATCTCTGAAAACGCCTTTTCAAGTTTCAAAAAGTCCTCCTCGCTGTTGAAAGGCGACGGCATAAGCACAACATATTGTGTGTCGCTGTATTCAGGCTCGATGCCATATTCCCTCAGCCTGTCTGCAAGGTCGTCACCTGTGATACCGATTTTGTATGCGGCAACGGTTATCTTCATAGGCTCTTCGCCTGTGGTATGCCAGCCGAAAGCTGTTATCCTATCTTTGCAGACTTTTACCCTTTCCACAGTGCGTTCAAGGTCACGAGGAAAATCACCATTCACATAGTCAGCACAAAGGTCAAGGCTCTCCATTATAAGATAGGAGGGGCTTGTTGAGCCGAACATTGACATTATCTCTTTGGCGCAATCATCATAAATCGCAGGGGCATGATTTGAAATATGAAGCATTGCTCCCCCTGTGTAGCATGGAAGCGTTTTGTGAGCAGAGTCACAGCACATATCAGCCCCCAAGTCCATGGGGTGCAGGCTCTCAGGGAGAAACTTCAGATAAGCTCCGTGAGCGTTGTCGCAAAGAAGTGGTACACCGTATTTTCTGCAAACCTCGCTCATGCCCTTTATGTCGCTGAGATCACCAAGATAGTCAGGTGAGGTCACATAAACGCAGTCCACCTCTGTTTCAGCCAGCACCTCCTCAACGTCCTCGGGAGTGACGCTTCCTGCGCATATAGACGTAAACTCGCCCTTTGGATATATCCACTCAACGTCAATGTCAAGAAGTATGCAGGCGTTTATAAACGCCTTGTGGACGTTTCTCGGTGCGGCAACAGTTATCTTTTTTCCTTGTCCACTGCGGCACACTATGCCGAGCATTGCCTTTATGCAAAGGCTCGACCCCTCAGCGGAGTAAAAAGTCCGCCTGCTGCCGTAGGCTTCCGCCATTTTGGCTTCGCTCTGTGCGATAATGCCCTCGGCTTCAAAAAGATAGTCCGCACCCTTTATCTCGGTGATATCCCAAGGCTCCAGACCATGGAATTTCTGCCCTTTGTGACCAGGCATATGAAACCTCGCTATGCCTGACTTTGCATATTCTCTAACGAATTTATTCACAGGTGCGTTCAATGCTATCTCCCTTTCAGTGCGCTTTTGAGCATGGCAGGCTTCATGCCGCAGGATATGTGCTTTCTTGCAAGCCCGATAGTTCTGGATACAGTGGATTTTGAAACACCCTCTGCGTCGGCTATCTCCTGCATTGTCATGCCCTTTGTATAATACATTATTATATAACATTTCTGCCGTTTCGTCAAATTTTCCCGTACTATCTCACGCATGAGCCTGTTTTCTATGGCGCAGGCAGGGTCGGGACTATCTTTCTCAGTGATCTGAGGACTTGGGATATAGTTTTGTGTAAGCTCGTATGATACCTTTGTGTGCTGCATAAAATTCCTTTCTTTATCTTTTTTCAGTGTTTTCTGACCATTTTTTTACCCACTATATATTGTGGGCAATTTTTTGGACAAACACAATTTTCAAAATTCTTGTTTAATTTGTGGGAAATTAAACGGACTGTTTGTGCATTTTACCATTGCAATTTGAAGAAATATGTGTTATAATGTATCTGCAAATTTGTTTGAGGGTGTTTTGTTGGACTTATAAATATAAATAAAGAAAAAAGCCGATATGAACATCTTTTGAACGCAAAGGGCGGTATTGTGTAAGCTGCCCGTTCTATTTTGAGCCGAATACTGCGGATAAAAATAAAAACACAGGGCAGTGTGAAGCTTTAAGGAGAAGTGTAAAAATTTATGGAGAAAGTAAAGCTTAACAGATTGTCTGAGCTTACTGCTATTGCGAGAAAAAGAGAGCTTACGTCAGAGGAGAAGTCTGAGCGTGAGGCTTTGAGAAATGAGTATCGCAGAAGCGTTATAGCTAACCTGACAGGTCAGCTTGAAGCCACGACGATCATTGAGCCGGACGGCTCAAGAATTAAGGTTTCGGATATGAAACGCAGCGGGGAGGATAAAATAAAGTGACAGGAGTTTCCAGACAGAAACAGAAGCTTTTGACCATGAAAAAGCTTTTTGAGACCAAGACAGACGAAAAGCACACCATTACAGGAAACAGGCTTATCGAGATTCTGGGCGACTACGGCATAAAGGCTGAGCGTAAGACTATCTATGATGATATCAAGACCCTCTGCGACAGCGGAATGGATATCGAGATAACAAAGGACGGTCACTCCAACGCTTATTATCTTGCTCAAAGGCTGTTTCAGGACGAGGAGCTGTATGTTCTTGCGGACGCAGTGGCTTCAAGCAGGTTTCTTACACAGAAGAAATCAAAGGAGCTGTTAAAGAAGATACAATCACTTACATCAGAACACAAGGCAAAGGATCTGCGTCGAATGGTCTATGTGTCAAACAGGACAAAGACCTTCAACGAGCAGATATACTACGCTATAAACAGCATACAAGAGGGCATTTTCAGCGGCATGGAGATACGCTTCAAGTATTACGAATACACAGTTGAAAAACGCAAACAGCTTCGCCACGGTGGCGAGGTGTATACAGTTTCGCCGTATTCTCTAGTTTGGGAGAACGACAACTATTACCTTGTGTGCTATTGCGAAAAGCATGAAAAGATATGCCGCTACAGAGTTGACAGAATGACTCAGGTCGCTGTTACAGATATCCCCAGGAGGGAGCTTTCCGAGGAGGAGAAGACCGAGGTCACAAATCGTCAGACTATCTACGGAATGTACGGCGGAGAGCTTATGACACTGCAGTTGCAGTTTGACAATAAGCTCATAGATGTTGTAATGGATCGTTTTGGTGAGAAAACCATATGTCACAAAAATTCCGACAATACCTTCTATATAAATGAGGAGGTGCAGGTCGCACCAACATTCTGGGGCTGGCTTTTCCAGTTCGGCTCACAGGCAAAGGTGCTTGGACCTGAAAGGGCAGTGGAAATGGCAAAGGACGCTATTTCAGGTATTGCCGATTGCTACAAATAAAAATTTGGACAAGGATAAAAGAGCCGAGATATAAATAGGCGAACGTCTGCTGTAAAAGGCAGGCGTTTTTTATTTGGATATACTGCTTCACTATCGATTATAGCACATATGTTCGATATTGTCAAGGGGTAATGTAAAATTTCCGTAAGAAGTGGGCAAAAAGTTGACAGCACAGGGGCGAATATGTTATAATATTTACACAAGCAAAGGCGCTTTGAGTAGAAGATACCCAAAGCGCTATTTTTATAATAAGGTAAAAAGGGGTGATAAGCTTGACCACAATGCTCATTTTATCTTCTGTGATAGTGCTGTGCTGTGTGTTTTTCAATAAAATATCGGACAAGTTTGGGCTTCCTGCATTGCTGGCATTCATTCTCCTTGGAATGTTGTTCGGCTCTGACGGGCTTTTTAAAATAGAGTTCGATAACTATAAATTTGCCGAGGAGATATGCTCGGTGGGACTTGTTTTCATAATCTTCTACGGAGGCTTTGGCACGAAATGGAGCGAAGCCAAAAAGGTGGCAGGCAAGTCACTTATACTCGCTTCCGCAGGAGTTTTGCTCACAGCCTTTGCAACGGGAGCATTCTGCAAGCTTGTACTGGGCTTTGAGTGGCTGGAAAGTCTGCTTATAGGCGCTGTTATAAGCTCCACAGACGCCGCGTCGGTGTTCTCTGTACTTAGAAGCAAAAAGCTGAACCTGCGATACGGTACGGCTTCAATACTGGAGCTTGAAAGCGGAAGCAACGACCCTTGGGCTTATATGCTCACGGTTATAATACTTTCAGTAATGAAAGGCGGTGCGACGGCAGGAGGCTTTGTAGTCAGCCTGCTTTCACAGGTGGTGTTCGGCGTGGGCTTCGGTGCGCTTATATCTTTGGGCGCAGTGTATCTCATAAAACGTGTGCGATTTGACGCCGCAGGCTTTGACGCTATCTTTGTTACTGCCATAGCTATTCTTTCCTATGCTCTGCCCTCGGCGGTGGGCGGAAACGGCTATCTTAGCTGTTACATTGTGGGAATAGTCCTGGGCAACACAAAAATATCAGGAAAGACAGCCCTTGTGCATTTCTTTGACGGAATAACGGGCTTCACACAGATATTGCTGTTTTTTCTCCTTGGACTTTTGGCATTCCCGTCACAAATGCCGTCAATAATACTTCCTACGGCGGCGATAGCATTGTTCCTTACATTCGTTGCAAGACCTGCGGCTGTTACTGTTATCATGAAGCCCTTCGGTGCAAAGTGGAAGCAGATAGCCCTTATCTCGTGGGCAGGACTAAGAGGAGCGACCTCCATTGTTTTCGCTATCATGGCGACAGTTGATGACGCATATATGAAAAATGACGTTTTCCATATCGTTTTCTGTATCGTGCTTATGTCTATCGGTATTCAGGGTACGCTTCTGCCGCTGTTTGCTAAAAAGCTCGATATGATAGACGATGAGGAGAACGTAATGAAAACATTCAATGACTACAGCGACGAAACGGAAGTGCAGTTTATAAAGCTTTCTGTTCAGCCGGACAGCAATTGGGCAGGGCGGAAGATAAAGGATATACCTTTTCCGAGAGGTCTGCTTGTGGTGATGATACTCCGTGACAAAGAGAAGATAATACCAACAGGGAAAACCCAGATACTTGCAGGGGACGTTGTGGTGCTGAGTGCGGCAGGCTTTTATGATGACAGTCATTTTGTCCTAAGCGAAATGAGCCTTGATAAGCACCACGAGTGGTGCGGTCTGAAGGTGTCGGAAATAACAATGTCAGAGGACAGCCTGATAGTAATGATAAAACGTCAGGGGCGTATACTTATCCCAAACGGCAGACTGCGGCTCAAAGAGGGAGATGTGCTTGTAGTCACATCAGGATAGAGAATATTCAGGCGGTGGAAATTATCTGCCGCCTTTTTTACTCAAAAAATCAAGCACAGCCATGAAAAGTATGCTATACTATAAGTACAGTAACGTTACTATATATACGAGGGGGCAGGGGGATGAGAAAGGAAGACCAGAACAATTTCTGTATTTTCACCACAGCACTTGATTATATCGAACACAATCTGTGCAGTGAGTTCACGCAGGAGGATATAGCGGCAGTGTGCTATTGCTCGCTTTCAGCACTTCAGAAATTGTGGAGATACGCCACGCATACGAGCCTTAAAGAGTATATCTCAAAAAGGCGGCTCACCAATGCAGGGATAGATCTTCTCAATACTGATATGACCGTCATTGATATCGCCATGAAGTATCAGTATAATTCCCACGAGGTCTTTACAAGGGCGTTCACAAAGCAGTGGGGCGTTGCACCCTCGGTGTTCAAGAAAGAGTGGAACAAGAGCTGTGGACTTTTTCCAAAGCTCAACCGTGACTATTTAGAAGGAGCGTATTATATGGGCAACAAGAAATTTGACGTAACTGAGCTTTTTGATTATCTTAACGAAAGAACAGGCACATATGTGCTGTGCTTTGACATTGTGGGGCTGATGAGGATAAATGACGATATCAGCAGAGAAGCAGGAGATAAGGTGATACTTGAGAGCCTTAAAAGGATAAACGCCGCCGCAGGAGAGGATATGCCTGTGCTTAGGATAGGCGGTGACGAGTTCGTTATGGTCACAGGGCTTGACGATGTTGACCAGGTGACAAAGATAGCGAAAGCCGTCATGGCGAAAAACGGTATTGAAACGGCATACAAGGGCGGAACAGTGCCGGTATCCATAAGGTCGGGAGCGGTGATGATAAGAAAGCCGCTGAAATATTCAATGCTTTGTCATGATTTTGACGAGGTCATAAGCTTTGCGAGAAATGACGGAGAGGTGCATTTTGCGCAGGCGGAGCAGAAATAGCATTTACAGCGAGGGCGGACGGTGGTCTGCCCTCGATTTTTATGAAAACCACTTTGCTTTTCTTATCAGCTTATTTTCAGGGTCTTTTCATAAAACTATCATATTAAATAGGTATTATATATACAAGGTCAGAGGAACACCGAGAAAGACCTCAGGCAAAAGCTTAGAGAGCTTGCTGAAAGTTCCGCCAACCAATTACTCATAATGAGTTTTTCATATAATGAGTTTTCATATATAATTTTCCTTCATTCTTCTTTTCATTTCATCACGCTGTACTCTGAATTTTCAGAGTGCGGCAAACGTGAAATGGCATGGGAAAATACATAACTTACGCATTCCCCATTCATAATTTTTTCTTCATATTATACTTCTTACTTCTCTGAAAGACCCTGTGGCTTTTGCCGCGGGGTCTTTTGGATTTGTAGAATTTATATCAAAACAAACGTTCTTATCTGTGCATATCGACAAAAATCTTGCTGTCCAAAAAATTACCCCTCAAATTTATGAAATTGTGTTATCATACATACAGCCCCGAAATAGAAAAATATGAGGATGTGTGTAAAAATGATATGGATAATCATGATGAATGTTTTTATCGTTGCGGCAGGTGCAGGCGGTGACAGGTGGCTTATGAAAACTATAATGAGAATGGTGCTGTTTTTTCTGATTGTTGCGGTAGCGGAGAGAAACATGGGCGCAGTGTTTGCCGCAGGCATCGTGTTCACAGCGGCATGGGCGGCACTGTCGCTTTTTGAAGCGGAAACCAGGAAGAAACGCCATGCGAAGAAGGTAAGACAGTGCCGTGTCAGAGAAAATATAAACCGTACATTACAAATTGAGCAATAATTAACAAAAAAATCACTTATTTTATGGGCATATGTGTTATAATTAATAATGATTGTAATAATTTAGCCTGAGAGGTGATACAGCTTTTGAAAAATTCTGCTGATTTTGAACTGTATGATAAAATAAAAAAATATAGAAGATCTATTTTGAAAACAAGCGTGTTAGTGCTGTTCGTTGCTTGTTTGCTTGTGTATGCGTGTGCCTGCTATTACAGCGGTGTGAACGCATTTCAGAAAGAGGCTCAGCTTTGCTCTGCCATAAATGCGGAAGCAGACCAGAATGTGGCTGCTTTTATGAAGAAAATGGAGGACACTGCCAAGCTTATAATGGGCAATGAGGACTATGCGAAATATGATCCTACTGATACGTCAAAGAGTGAATTTGCTGTGCTTAATGAGGAGAATGTTCTCACTGAGAGGCTTATAGAGCTTAGTACATTGGGCAACTATACTGATTTTGGCATTGTAAGCAGTAATGAACATAATGTAGGAAAGATAACCGACGGTACAAAGGATATATTTGACGATGAGATATACAAGAGAGTTTCCGACCTTATGGGTGACAGCAAGATAAAATGGTTCACGGGACAGGACGATAACTACAGACGAGTGTATTTCGCAGGCAGGATAAATGACGATCTTATTTTTATCTCTTCTGTGTTTTCAACGGAGTTTGATCTTGTTTTTCTGCCCTCTGACAATTACAGCGAGATAAATACCATGCTGTGTGATGACGATGGCAGGATAATCTATGCTAACGACGGAAAAAGTGTTGTCGGCGAAAAACTCGATGAAAAGCTCTCTAAATTCCTTGAGGGAGGCACTGGCGTCACCGTTTCGGATATGACTACTATCTGTGCTATTGATGATTGCAGTGACGATTGGGTGGTCATTACTACCGTGGATATGTCAGACACTTTGCGTCACTATGTGAAAACAGGGCTTAAATGCCTTGGTATCTTTATTTGCTGCGCAGTCATATTTATTATGATATCTGCGGCAGCGGCGGCGGATAACGACCCGCAGAACGGACCGAAGTTTGGAAAATATCCAAAGGTGGACGAAAATACAGGGCTTTTCACTGCGGAATATACCGAAAACAGCATTATGGATAAAATGGAAACTTGTATCTCAGGCTCGACTATCGCATTTATTATCGTGAAAATAACAAATCTGGAGCTTATAAGGCTCAACTATGGCGAAGAGATAGTGGCGGAAGCTGAGCGAAAGGTCGCCGAAATACTGGTGGAGAACCGCAAGGAGGGCGATATCTGCGGAATTTTCAGGGAGGGCGAGTTTGTTCTGTTTGCAGACCACACGAACTTTGACCTTGTTAGAGCCTATGGTAATGTGAGGGCTTATGTTAAAGAGCTTAACGATAAGCTGAAGGAATGTTGCCTTGACGATGACAGGGGTTACATAAAATGTGCAGTGGGTGCGTCGGTCTACCCTGAAACAAGCGATGATTATGATGAACTTTACGAAATGGCAGAAAAAGCCTGCGAGAAAGCAGAACACAGTGAGGACGCAAGAGCGGTGATATATGATAAAAAAGAGGAAGAGGTGAGCCGCAGTTGAGAACACGCATTGTAAGGTGTGCGGCTTTGACCGCTTCAGCGATCTGCACAGTGACTGTCATGACGGGCTGTGCATTGTTTGAAAGAAGAATGGAGCATAATGTAAAGACCGAGGTGTCCTTCTCGTGGTGGGGCAAGGACGCGCGTAACGAGTATACTCTCGACGGGCTTAAAGCCTATCAGAACAGCAATAAGAACGTTGTGGTAAGACCTGAGTATGCAGACTTTGACGGCTTTAAAACACGAATGGACGTGGAATTTTTCTCTGACACCACCGCAGATATCATGCAGTTAAACTACAGTTGGCTCTATGAATATTCTCCCGACGGCGAGGACTTTTATGATCTTAATGAGCTGTCGGAATACATAAATCTTTCAGCATTTGATGATGACAGCCTTTCATACGGCACAATAAACGGCAAACTTAACGCCTTGCCTACCGGTACGAACTGTATAACCTTCTACTATAATAAGACGATGTATGACAGCTATGGTCTGAGCCTGCCTGAAAATTGGTCTGACCTTATAAATGCGGCAGAGGTCATGAAGTCAGACGAGGTGTATCCTGTTGAAATGACGAAAAAGGCGGCTTATCTCAGCTCTGTGGCGTATGTGGAGCAGGTAACGGGAAGAAAAATGTTATCTGACAGCGGTGAGTTTCAGTATACCTCGGAGGACGTAAGGCTCATGCTCGCCTTTTATCAGGAAATGCTAAATAAAAAGGTCACAAAACCTGCGTGGGATTTCGATAGGAACGATCTTGAAAAGTGCCTGACGGCAGGCGTAGCTTCCTGGATATCAGACGCAGAGTATTACTGCGAGCCTGCTCAGAAGTTTGGTTTTGACATCGTTATAGGCGACTATCCAAAGCATAAGCAGGCAGTGAGCAGCGGTTGGTATAAAAAGCCCACTAGCGTTTATGCCATAAAGAAAAATACCAAGTCCCCTGAGGAAGCCGCAAAGCTTCTTGACTATCTTGTGAACGGTGAGGAAATGGCTCTCCTGCAGGGCATGGGAAAGGGCGTGCCTGCATCAAAGGCGGCATTGGAAGCCCTTGAAGCGAGGGATATGCTTGACGGGATAGAGTATAAAGCCAACGAGAAAATGGCAAACTCAGAGGAGCTTGAAATAATGTCCCCGAAGCTTGAAGATCAGGGGGTACTTGACCTTTTTATAAGCACCTCCGAGTCGCTTTATTATGGCAGGGCGGAGATAGAAAACGCTTCTGAAAATCTGTATAATAAGATGAAGGAATTATACAAATAGTTAAATATGCGAAACAAATAGTGCAAATTGTATTCAAAAATGAATGAGAAGTGTACAGAGTACACAAAAATAACGAAACTGTTAAATAAGTCTTGACAATTTATTTGTTTTAAGATATAATTAAGAACGATGTAAGGTGATACATCATAAAACGGTGTGTGACAAAGTGTGTGACATAATTTCTTGTGAAAATGTCAACATAGTGTTACCAATCGTCAAAATGACCGATTGAAAATTAGTTTTTCGTCAAGTTGAACAAAGTTGAGAAAAAATCTGAAAAACTATTGACATTTTGGACAAGATGATGTATACTTTAATCATGGTGATAAGGAGAACACAAAGAACTCCGAAAGCCACTTAATTATTGGAAAGTAGCTGCTTAAATCGGCTTGCAGCTCTTTTATAAACAAATTTATTTAATTTATTATGGAGGGATTTTCTATGAAGAAATCTAACAGAAAAGGTTTCACCCTTGTAGAGCTCGTAGTTGTTATCGCTATCATCGGTATCCTTGCAGCTATTCTCGTTCCTACAATGATGAACTATGTAAAGAAGTCAAAGCTCAAGACAGCTAACTCAAACGCTAAGCTCGTTTTCACAACTGTAAACAACGAGGCTGCTGATATGCTCGTTAATGGTGAAGCAGTTGGAACAGATGCTAGCCAGGGATCTGCTGTTGAGATTAAGACTCTGGTGAATGCAGCTCCTGCAAGTGGCACAGATTCTAGAACAGCAAAGCAGAAGTTGGGTAACGCTGTATATGAAGCACTTAAAGATAATGGCGATGGTGCAGGCTATTGTGTTTATTCAGTTGGTTCAACTGGTAATGTTGTATTTGCTCAGTGGTGCGATGTAAACGCTACTGGTAGCACAAAGGGTGTTCTTGGTCAGTATCCTGATCCTTGCAAGGATGCAGATAAGGCTAACAAGGCATTCACAGCTTCAAAGATTACTAACTGGGGTTAATCTTAACTTTAACTTTGAATCTTCAAGAACCGCTCAAATGAGCGGTTCTTTTTTGTCTGAAAATATATAAAATAGCCAAAGAGCATGGTTTGTCTTTGTATAAATGGTAAAAATGCGCAAAGTGGCTTGCCTTTTTCTTGACAAAATCGGGTAAATTTTGTATAATATATTTGTCGAAATATTAAATGGGGATCAATATTTTGATGAAAGAATTGAGGGAAAGACATGAATAAAAAAGGCTTTACTTTGGTGGAGCTTGTGGTGGTTATTGCCATAATAGGCACACTTGCGGCTATTCTTGTGCCAACTATGATGAGTTATATCAAAAAGGCGAAGCTTAAAAGCGCAAACAGTAATGCAAAGATAGTGTTCAATACTGTAAATGCGGTCGTGACGGATATGCAGTGTGAGGGCAAAGATATCGACGTTCAGTCATGCACGGCTGTGGTGGATTGCACCGCAGAGCCTGACGAATCCAAAAAGCTTGAAAAAGCCGTCCATGACGCACTTAACGTCAATGGCGACAATGCAGGCTATGCCTTTTGGATAGCAGGTGAGGACGGCAGATACAAGCTTGCACAGTGGTGTGATTCAAGGACACCCACGTCTAAAGGCATTGTAGGGCAGTATCCTGACCCTGTGAACAAACCTGACGATCTCCCTGAGAATTTCAGTTGGGGCGTTAAATTCTGAAACTATTGACGATCTGTCATTGCCGTGGAATAATTAAGATAACAAAAAAGAGGCATACTGCTGTAAGCGGTTTACCTCCAATATAGTTTTTTCTTTAAGAAATAACCGACCTATTGGACGTGGGGCGGTTATTTCTTTTTATTGCAGACATTGAGCACAAGTCCAATTATGTCAATATTTGTCGCAAAAAGTTTTACAAAAACATTGACTAATTTCTTAATAAATGGTATAATTTATATGTCGATTATTTTTTTGGAGGATATTAATGAAAGAGAAATTTAAAAGTTGGGCGTTCAGCAAAGAGCATGGAAAATGCGATGTTATAACGCTGATAATATACCTGCTTGGCGTTTGCACTGTATCGTTTTTTCACGAACCGTGGTTTGATGAAGCTCAATCATGGGCGATTGCACGTTCGGGAACTATAAAAGAGATACTTTTTGAGATCCCACACTATGAGGGTCACCCGCCACTATGGCATTTGATATTGGTGCCTTTCGCAAAGCTTGGCGCACCCTATGAGCTGTCCCTTGCGGCAGTCAATATTTTTTTCATGACTCTTGCTGTGGCGGTCTTGCTTTTCAAGTCGCCTTTTCCAAAGCTGATACGTTGTCTGTTGCCGTTTAACTTCTTCCTGTTTTATCAGTACGGCGTTGTAAGCAGACCCTATTCAGTTTTGACACTTTCATTTTTTCTTGCAGCAGCATTTTATCCTTCACGAAATAAAAAGCCACTAAGGTATGTATTTTCATTGGCATTTATGTGCATGATACACTCGTTTGGTATAATATTTGCAGGTGGATTGTGTGTGGTGTGGCTTTCAGAAATAATAAGCAAGTATGTTAAAGAAAAAACATTTTTAAAAATATTTTCTGACAAACACTGTTGGATGATGCTTGGTCTGCTTGTTCTGGCAATAGCTATAATTATAGAGATTTTTCCAAATAGTAACACATATACCCAAGGGCATGAAAACGCAGAGGAACTGTTCTCATTCTCTTTCAGCTATGTTCAAGTAATGTGGTATATAATGTATCTTTCAGAAGCTTTTCTGATACAAATGCCGGACAGTAAACTGGATTCATATGATGTGGCAAGTATTATACCTCAGTTTATCACCGCAGTTTTTGTGTTTGTCATTGCATTAAGTATTTTGCATAAAAATAAAAAGATTCTTACTTTTATAATACCATATTCGTTTTTTGGATTGTTTTCGGCATTAATTTATTCTTCGCCATATCATTCGGGGATGGTTGGTGTATTTTTGATATTTGTGTTTTGGGGTATATTCGCCGATAACGGCAAAATTGAGTTGCCAGAGTACATAAATAAGGCGGTTTCTTCCCTTAGAGGAGGTTTAAAAAAAGCAGTAGTAGCTATAGCTTTTTTGCCTATGATAGTGCCTATTGCATGGAGCGCATATTCTTCATATATTGATATCCGTTTTGATTATTGGTATAAAGAAGCGGCAGAGTTTATCAAAGAATATAGGCTTTATGATTATAAAATTTTGTCGTCATGGACTCAAGATGTGATAAGTGAGGAAAATGATAGCTGGAGGATAGATGAAGTTTATGCGTGTCGTGATTATCCAAAACTTCAAGGTCTTGCTACCGCCATTCTTCCATACTTTGATGACAACATTTTTTATAATTATAACATTGATGACCATGACAAAACTTTTATGTATTATCAATCCTCAACTGAGGAAGAGGCAGAGGCTATAATAAATAAATGGCGAGAGCAAGGTCCACCCGATGTTGTACTTGACCGCTGTCAGCTTACAAGAGTGTATCCTGACATTGACGTAAATGATTATGTTGCGGTAAAGCGTATCACGGCATATAAACCTTATAAGTTTAAAACAAATGACCAATATATAACCATCTATGTAACAAAAGACCTTTTCAACAAAATAGGCACACTAAAAGAAATTACAGCCAAAAAACTCTACTAAAAACCAACACCGCCGAGGACGCCATCGCCCTCGGCGGTATTTTTCTACCCAAAATAAACCCCATAATACCTGCAAGCCTTTATCATAAAATCCTCGCTCACATCAAAATGTTGCGCAAGTAGATAAATACTGTCCAGATTTTTCTTTATGGCTTTGATAAGCTCGCTTTTCGGTATCAGATTTTCTATCGCCCACTTGTCTGCACGGTATTCATGCTGTGAGATGTTGTCTGCCGTAGCGTATCTGTTGTAAAACGCACCCTTTACGCAGTGACCTATCTCGTGAGCAGTGCGCTCCTTCAAAAGCCTTGCAGGCGTCTGGCTGTCTATGCCGATCGCACAGCCACCTGCGCCAAAAAGCGATATCGCCCCGCACTTTGGACAATCAATAAAATCTATAGTTATGTTCTCTCTACTGCAAATATCATACAATTCCTGTATGTTCGTCATCTCTCACTTTTCACCAGCCTTTCTGCGCTTTGCTTCCTCTCTGAGCATGACCATTTCTGCATACTGCTTGACCTCGTCAAACATTTCGTCCGTCACTCCAAGCGTGCCGTTGAATAATGCATATTTCAGCTTCGTGTCAAAATCTTCTTCCCTGCCAGATATAAGATATTGTACGCTCACTCCAAATCTGTTCGCTATCTTTGTAGAATTCTCTGCGGAAAGCCGTTCCGTCCTGCCTTTGCTCAGCTCAGATAAACAGCTCCTCGTTATAGACAGCTCCTTGCACATCTGCGATACCGTCATATTGTTCTCCTCGCATAGTTCTTTTATCCTTTTGTACATTTCAGTCATATTTTCTTCCTCCAATTGTGATCATTTCACAAAAGATACAGAAGTCTGTATCAAATTCGCTAATACCTATTGACTTTTGCAGAAACCTGTAGTATACTGTATGTATCGTTAGTACAGATATCTGCATAAAATCTGGCTTTGATATAATTATAATACATTTTCCTGTAAAAGTCAAGAGAATAAACCGCCCCCCTTTTTGACATCTCAGCCCCGAGAGATATACAGAAAACGGTTATCTGAAATGTCATTGCTTTATTTTATTTACAGTATATCATACTAACTGTCCAAATGTCTGTACAAAAAGGCGAAAGGAGAAAAATGTACGATAATATAGATTATTCCGTAGAGGTAAATTCCATAAAAAGGCTTGCACCCTCAGCGAGCCGATATAATTTCAGAAGCGGTGGAAGCAGAGTTAATACAGCCGCACTGCGAAAGCTTTCACAGTATCGCAAACTAAGGTGGCAGGAGTGGAAGCTTAAAGAAGATATCTGCGAAATGTCCTCACAGCTTGCCGCAGTGGGGGAGCATTGCGGCAGGGTAGCCCACAGAGGGAAAAAACTTACTGACTTGTGGCTTGACCTTGCAAAGGTGCAGCTTCGCTTGAGAGAATGTGAGGAGCTTGCGGCAAAAATGCCAAAACGTTATCGTGGCGTGGTGAAAAGCCGCTATTTTGACGGCTCAAAGAAGCACCCACCTGAGTGGGGAAGCTCCGCCGCAGAGTTCGGCTTTCCCTTTGGAGGAGAAGAACTGCGCAGGCGAGTGACAAAGTGCCTGAATGAAATATGCAATTAATAAAACACCTTACACAAGGTAAGGTTTAAATGCCCGCCACGGCGAACATATAGCTTTCCCAGCATATCATGCCTATGGGCGGAAATAAAAAAAATCCGCTACCATAAATGATAGCGGATTTGGTGCAGGTGCAAGCACCAACAAAGTAAAAATAACAACTCAACTACACCTAGCGGCGTAATAGTAAGATTTAAAAGAAAGTTGAGCGTAAAATGCCCGCCACGGCGAGTGGCTGGTGCGCCTGACAGGAATCGAACCTGCGACCTCAAGAGTCGGAGTCTTGCGCTCTATCCAACTGAGCTACAGACGCATATAAGGAGCGGAAATCCGCTCCTTGTTTTTTTATAAATGTTTTATCTAAGCTTAGCTCCGCATGGCAAGTCCTGATCCGGGAAAATAACGCTTGCCGCACCGTCAGGTGTGTCAGCCGCACATATCATGCCGTTTGACTCAACTCCGCAAAGCTTCACAGGCTTCAGATTGGCTACAATAACTACCTTCTTGCCAATAAGATCTTCAGGCTTGTACCATGCCGCAATGCCCGATACTACCTGCCTGCCGCCAAAACCATCGTCAAGCTGTAAGCAAAGAAGCTTCTTGGATTTCTTTACCTTCTCGCAGTCCTTAACAAGAGCAACTCTCAGATCTACCTTTGCAAAATCATCTATGGTTATCTCGTCAGCTATAGGCGCAGGCTCAAATCCATCGTCAGCCTTTTCCTCAGGCTCTGCATTGCTGCCTATTATCTTGTTAAGCTCCTCTATCTCCTTGTCAACGTCAATTCTTGGGAAGATGATCTCACCCCTGTGAACTGTAACGTCAGCAGGAAGTACACCAAACTTGCCAGCGTTCTCGTATGTGATGTCGCTCTCAGCCGCACCTATCTGCTCCCATACCTTTGGCATTGTTGTAGGCATAAAGTTGCTGAGAAGCGTTGATACTATCCTGATAGTTTCAAGCAGATTGTAAAGAACTGTCGCAAGTCTTGCCTTTTTGCTCTCGTCCTTGCCAAGTACCCATGGAGCTGTCTCGTCAATGTACTTGTTAGCCCTGGATACTACCTTGAATATCTCAGCCAAAGCATTGTTTATCTGAGTCTTGTCCATGAACTCGTCGACTTTTGCTCTAAGCTCCTCAGCCTCAGCAATAAGCTCAGCGTCAAAATCGCCAGCCTCTCTGTCAGCAGGAAGCGTGCCGCCAAAATATTTGTCAGCCATAGCTACAGTTCTTGAAACAAGATTGCCAAGACCATTTGCAAGGTCAGAGTTTATTCTGTTTATCATTATCTCGTTTGAGAATGAGCTGTCTGCACCTAAAGCCATTTCACGAAGAATGTGGTATCTGATAGCGTCAGCACCATATCTCTCACCAAGAATAAACGGGTCAACAACGTTGCCCAAAGACTTGGACATCTTCTGTCCGTTGAATGTTATCCAGCCGTGTACAGCAAGATGCTTAGGCAGTGGAAGATCAAGTGCCATAAGCATTGCAGGCCAAACGATAGCGTGGAATCTCATGATATCCTTTGCTACCATGTGAACGTCAGCAGGCCAGAACTTGTCAAAATCATTGTACTGCTCGTTCCAGAAACCAAGTGCAGAAATATAGTTAGAAAGTGCGTCTATCCAAACGTAAACAACGTGCTTGTCATCAAATGTAACAGGAATACCCCACTTGAAAGTAGTTCTCGATACACAAAGATCCTCAAGACCGGGCTTGATAAAGTTGTTTACAAGTTCAGTGGCTCTTGTCTTTGGCTGGAGATAATCTGTCTCAGTGAGAAGCTTCTCTATCCTCTCAGCAAATGGTGACATCTTGAAGAAGTAAGCCTCCTCCTTAGCCTCTGTTACCTCTCTGTGACACTCAGGACAACAGCCGTTCTCATCAAGCTGTGACTCAGTCCAGAAGCTTTCGCAAGGCGTGCAGTATTTGCCCTTGTATTCGCCCTTGTAAATGTAGCCCTTGTCATAAAGAGCCTTGAAGATCTTCTGAACAGTTTCAATGTGATAATCGTCAGTAGTTCTGATGTATCTGTCATAGCTGATGTTCATGTAGCTCCAAAGCTTTTTGAAAGTCTTGACTACCTCATCAACATATTCCTTAGGTGTAACACCCTTTTCAGCAGCCTTCTGTTCGATTTTCAGACCATGCTCGTCAGTGCCTGTGAGGAACATGACATCATAGCCCTGCATACGTCTGTATCTGGCAATAGAATCGCAGGCAACAGTGGTGTAGCAGTGACCGATATGAGGATTACCTGAAGGGTAATATATCGGGGTAGTGATATAAAACGGTTTTTTCTCCATATAAAGGACCTCCGTAAAAGAATTTGCATAAGCAGCATTTCTTATATTATACTACTTTACAGTGGTTTCGTCAAGCGGTAAAGCGATTTAAGTGAGGAGTGAGGAATGAGGAGTGAGGAGTGAGGAATGAGGAGTGAGGAATGAGGAATGGGCAAAGCCTACCAGAGTTGTACACCCAGCACCGAGCGTAGCGAACACTTAAACGCAGGCTCAAGCCCGGCGTTAGAGGGCTTGCAGGGTCAAGGGACAGAGTCCCTTGTGGGTTCTTAGGGCAAAGCCCTGAGCGGAGTATGAGGCAGAGCCTCATTCGGCGTAAGCCGACAAGGTGCAGATTAAAGTGTAAAAAGCACACGAGAGCCATATATCAAACAAATCCCATATCGGAGTACAAAATCTGCACCGCCCACCCTCGCCCTGAGCAAATGTAAATCCGCAAAGAGCGTAGCGATTTTGCGGCACAACAAACTTCCCCTAACAATATGTAGGGGCTGGCGCCCTCGACAGCCCACCCCCCTTGACATTTCGCATTATTGTTTATCTCACAACCCTTGATAACCCCACAAACATCGGTAGGGGCGAACATCGTTCGCCCGTGCTCAGAACTTGCATAAATTCTGAATCATAGAGGACACCACCCGATTTGTGCTGATTTAACAAATAATTCATACAACTTTCGTATAAAAATGCTATAATAGAAGGGTTAAAGTATAAATTCTAAGAAAAAGTAACTCTAAGGTGGGAATCGTAAAATGGAAGAAGTAAGAGAAAATAAAATGGGAACGCAGCCCATAGGTGATCTGCTGTTCAAAATGTCCCTGCCGATCATGATATCCATGCTCGTGCAGGCTCTCTATAATATCGTCGACAGCATATTTGTTGCCAAAATAAGCGAGGACGCACTCACTGCCGTGTCACTGGCTTTCCCTGTGCAAAATCTTATGATAGCCCTCGGTGCAGGCACTGGTGTCGGTATTAACGCACTGCTGTCAAAATCACTTGGTGAAAAGAATTTCAAGCAGGTTAACAGCGCCGCCAATAACGGCATTTTCCTCTGCCTTGTGAACTTCGCTATCTTCGTGGTTTTCGGTGCATTTTTCACCGAGATCTTTTATCGCTCACAAACCTCAAGCAAAATAATCATCGAATATGGCAATCAGTACCTCACTGTCATCAGTCTGCTCAGTATCGGTCTTTTCTGCCAGATGACCATGGAAAAGCTCCTGCAGGCTACAGGCAAAACTATCTATTCAATGTATACTCAGGGAATAGGCGCAGTGATAAATATTATCCTCGACCCTTGCTTTATCTTCGGCGTGGGCTTTTTCCCTAAGTGGGGCGTAACAGGTGCGGCTGTGGCTACCTGTATCGGTCAGTTCACCGCCGCAGCTTTCGGACTTTTCTTTAATATGAAGTTCAACAAAGAGATAACCATAAACCTTGTGAAGTATAGACCGCAGGCGAAAATAATCAAGAAGATATACGCTGTCGGTCTGCCGTCCATCATAATGCAGTCTATCTCTTCTATCATGACATACGGCATGAATAAAATACTTATCGGCTTCTCAAACACCGCCGCCGCAGTTTTCGGTGTGTATTTCAAGCTTCAGAGCTTCGTTTTCATGCCTGTTTTCGGACTTAATAACGGTCTTATCCCTATCGTTGCCTATAACTATGGTGCAAGAAAGAAAAAGCGTATCACAGGTGCAATAAAATACGCCATGATATATTCTGTGTCTATCATGATAGTCGGCACTATCATTATGCAGATTTTCCCTGCACAGCTTCTGAAACTCTTTGACGCAAGCGATAATATGCTAAGCATAGGCGTAACAGCCCTGCGTATAATCAGCACACACTTCTTCTTCGCAGGCTTTGATATAATCATAATTTCATCATTGCAGGCTCTTGGCAGGGGACTTTCCTCTATGCTCGTTTCATTTACAAGACAGCTTGTTGTGCTTCTTCCTGTGGCGTATCTTCTTTCCCTTACAGGCAAGCTTGATGCTATTTGGTGGGCGTTCCCGATAGCCGAAATATTCTCGATCATGGCGTCATTGTTCTTCCTTAGAAGAGCCTACAACGCTGAAATAAAACCAATGGCAGACTAACTAGGAGGTATTTTTATGCGTCTTATTTTTATCAGACATGGCGACCCCGATTACGTTCATGATACCCTTACAGAAAAGGGCAAGCGTGAAGCAGAGCTTCTTGCACAGCGTGTAAAGAATTGGGACGTTTCAAAGTTCTACGTTTCTCCCCTTGGCAGAGCACAGCTCACAGCGGAATATTCCCTGAAGCTTCGTGGCGATACCGCCGAAACTCTCCCATGGCTGAGAGAATTTAACGGCATAATACCCACCTCTGACGGAGGACATCGTATCCCATGGGATATGTACCCCACCGAGTGGGCGGATAAAGAGATATACTATGACCGCAATAATTGGTTCAAGTCCGATTATATGCAAACAGGCAATGTTGAAGAACAGCTTAAATGGGTGCATGAGGGCATTGATAAGCTTCTTGCCGACCATGGCTATATCCATGAGAACGGTATGTTCCGCATTGAAAAACACAGCGATGAAACCCTTGTGTTTTTCTGCCATTTTGCTGTATCTATGGTGATAATAGGACATATCCTCGGCATTTCCACCATGAATATGTGGCATGGCTTCAATATGCAGCCTACCTCTGTGACGGTCCTCGGCTGTGAGGAGCGTGAGGGCGACTATGGCTTTTTCAGATGCCACGTCATGGGCTGTACAAAGCACCTTGCAGGCGGCAATGAACCTATCTCCAACGCAGGCTACTTCACCGACGTTTTTCAGGATTAAATAAACCCGTAAGGGTGACTTTTTCGCTCGCATATTATTGCATACAAAAATATCCTCTATCCGCTCTGTTAATTCAGGGCGGTTATTTTATTGTGCGAAACCTTAGTTTAATATAATGTAACAGTCAAAGAAAACGTTTTATTCTAAATATGACTATCATTAGATAACAACATATTCATAATTTGTGAAAAAGCACAACAAAGGCTTCGCGTTTTCGTTGATTTTTTAGCTTGCTTTATGTAAACTAAATGCTTTTACCCCCTTGACTTTATTTTGAAAAGGGCTTATAATATCCCATAGCTTAAAAGAGTATGGGTTTCATATTTTTATATATGTGCCTATGAGAGCATGAAGTTTAGAAGAATAAAAGGAGAGTGAAAGAATATGTTCCAGCTTCAATGGATATGGCACAACCTGAAAGGCTACCGAAAATTCTATGTAACAGCCCTTGTGCTGACTATCGTATGCAACGCCTTGTATCTTACCACACCTTATTTCAGCAAAGAGCTTGTGGATAAGTTTCTTTCAAGCAAGGACGCACTTTTTAACCTTGAGCATGAAAGAAAGCTGTTTTGGTTACTGCTTGCAGGCATGGTGGGCTTTACCCTGCTTAGAACTATCTGTCAGTATACCTGCAACATGACCTATGAATTATCATCTCAGGGCATGATATACAGAATAAGGGCACACCTTTTCAGACGTATCGAAAATCAGGATATGGAGTTTTATGACCGCAACCGCACAGGCGACCTTATGACAAGACTCACAGGCGACCTTGATATGGTGCGTCATGCAGTGGCATTCGTTTTTAAAGGAATGCTTGAATCATGTTCGCTGTTTATAGCCTCATCAGTTTATTTCTTTATGGTAAGCTGGAAAATGGCACTTCTTCTGCTGGCTGTTACACCGTTCATATTCGGCGTGGTGGTGCTTCTTGATAAAAAGGCAAAGCCGGTCTACGTTGACCTCCGTGAGAAGCTGTCCCAAATGAATACAGACGCTCAGGAGAACATCTCAGGCAACAGAGTTGTAAAAGCCTTCGCCCGTGAGGACTATGAGATAGAAAAGTTCCAAAAAGCCAATAAAGAGTATTCTGACGCCAACAAAAAAGCGTCACTGCTGTGGCTTAAATTCTTCCCTTATATGGAAGCTTTCGCAAACGCCTTGTCAGTTGTAATGCTCCTTGGCGGTGGATTTTTCCTTATAAAAGGGGAAATAACAATGGGCGAGTATGTTGCTATCTCAGGACTTATCTGGGGCATCGCAAACCCTGTTAGAAACCTTGGTATCTATGTGAACGATATGCAAAGGTTCATGGCTTCCGCAATGAAGGTCATCGAGATATACTATGCAAGACCTATCATCACCGACCGTGAAGACGCAGTTGACCAGACAGATAGGCTTCACGGAGATGTCGAGTTCAAGGACGTTACCTTTAAGTTTGGCAAGCATATAGTCCTTGACGACGTGAACTTTAAGATAAAAGCAGGTCAGACAGTTGCCATAATGGGCGAAACAGGTTCAGGCAAGACCTCGCTTATAAATCTCATACCAAGATTTTACGATACCAACTCTGGAGAAGTCCTTGTGGACGGTGTGAATGTAAGAAAGCGTAAGCTCTCACAGCTCCGCTCTCAAATAGGTATGGCAACGCAGGACGTCCTGCTTTTCTCTGATACCATAGACGGCAATATCGCATACGGCGACTCTGATATGTCCGAAGAGGACGTTAAGCACTATGCAAAGCTTGCGGCGGCAAACGAGTTCGTTGAGAAAATGCCTGACGGCTATGAAACTATCGTGGGCGAGCGTGGCGTAGGTCTTTCAGGCGGACAAAAGCAAAGACTTTCCCTTGCAAGAGCCTTAGCCATAAAGCCTGCCATTCTTATCCTTGACGATACCACCTCCGCCGTGGATATGGAAACAGAAAAATATATTCAGGACAGCCTTAGAAACCTCGATTTTCCATGCACAAAGATAATAATAGCCCAGCGTATCTCCTCCACAAAGGACGCCGACGTGATAATAATCCTCGATGACGGCAAGATAACCGAAATGGGTACTCATGATGAGCTTATCGCCAAAAAGGGATACTATTACGAGGTGTTCAAGCTGCAGAACGATGGCTTCGGAAAGGAGGCGGTCTAAATGGCAAGAAACCGTTATGACGTTGACGAAGTCCTTGAAACCCCATTCGACTTTGCCCACCTGAAACGCTCCTTTGTGTATATCAAAAAATATAAGGGCAAAATGATAACCGCCCTTGTGCTGAGCGTTTTCGCCGCAATATCAGGACTTCTCGGACCGCTCATCACACAGTACGCTCTTGATAATACCATACCTCAGAAAAATATGGGACAGCTCGTCCTGCTAACCCTCGCATTTATCGGCACTATAGCCGTGTCCATAACATTCTCCACTATCCGTTCAAGGATAATGACAGTTGTTGGTCAGGATATAATCTTCGATATCCGTACCGACCTTTTCAAGCATTTGCAGGAGCTTCCATTTGAGTATTACGATAACCGCCCACACGGCAAAATTCTTATAAGAGTTGTAAACTATGTAAACTCCGTGTCGGATATGCTCTCAAACGGTATCATCAATGTTATACTCGAGTGCCTTAATATGCTTTTCATCATGATTTTCATGTTCTTTGTGAATGTGAAGCTGTCATTGGTGGTGCTTTCGGGTCTGCCGATATTTGCAGTCATAATGATGATGATAAAGAAAAGACAGCGTAAAGCATGGCAGGACGTTTCAAACAAATCCTCAAACCTTAACGCCTATTTGCAGGAAAACATCACAGGCGCAAGAGTGACCCAGATATTTACCCGTGAGGAAGAAAACGCCCAGATATTCGACAAACTTTCCGAGAAATATCGTAAAAGCTGGATAAACGCCGTGAAATATTCTAACCTTGTTTGGCCTGCTACCGACAACGTTTCTACCCTTGTGAGAGCCGCAATATTCGTGGTGGGTCTGCTGGTTCTGACCCCTGCGGCAGTGAGCCTTGGAACTATCGTTGCCATGACAAGCTATGCTTCAAGCTTCTGGCAGCCTATCATGAACCTGTCAAACATCTTCAATAACTTCATCAACAATATCGCCTACCTTGAGCGTATCTTTGAAACCCTTGACGAGCCTGCCACTATCGCAGACAAGCCGAACGCTCAGGAGATCGGTGATATCACAGGCGAGGTAAAATTTGACGACGTTACATTCAGCTATGAGCAGGGCAAAACAGTTTTGGAGCATATCTCCTTTGACGTTAAGCCGGGCGAAAGCGTTGCCCTCGTCGGACCAACAGGTGCAGGAAAATCTACAGTAGTTTCTCTCCTGTCAAGATTTTATGACCTGGACAGCGGTAAAATAACCATAGACGGCAAGGATATAAGTCAGGCGACCTTGCATTCCCTCCGCTCACAAATGGGCATAATGCTTCAGGACAGCTTTATTTTCAGCGGCACAATCTATGATAATATTCGCTACGGCAGACTTGACGCAACGGAAGAAGAAATAAGAGAAGCCGCAAAGATAGTCTGCGCAGACGAGTTCATAAGCGAAATGAAAGACGGCTATATGACCGAGGTCAACGAGCGTGGCTCAAAGCTTTCAGGCGGACAGAAACAGCTTATTTCCTTTGCAAGAACGCTCCTCTCCGACCCGAAAATACTTGTCCTTGACGAAGCAACTTCATCAATAGACGCACGAACAGAAAAGCTCCTTCAGCAGGGACTTCAAAGACTTCTTGTTGGCAGAACTTCATTTATTATCGCACATAGACTTTCCACTATCAAAAACTGCGATAAGATAATGTATATCGACAACAAAGGCATTGCCGAGTGCGGCACTCATGACCAGCTTATCGCAAAGAAAGGCGAATATTACAAGCTTTATACCGCACAGCATATGGACGAATAAAATAGCATAAAAAACACGGGCGAACACTGCACCACTGCAATGTTCGCCCGTTTGTTATCTCGCTATTTACAAAAGTCTATTTTATCACAATCTTATCCAGCGTTTCCCCCACCTTGTCATGGATAACAAGGTCGCAGGAGCCGTCCATGGAAGTCTTGTCCCGATTTATCAGCACAAGATTATCCCCCTGAAAATATCTCACCATTCCAGCCGCTGGATAAACTGTCAGAGAAGTGCCTGCAATAATAAGCGTGTCGCACTGAGAGATCTCTCACACCGCCTCCGTCACAGTTTTATCATCAAGCCCCTCCTCATAAAGCACAACGTCAGGCTTGATAGTTCCGCCGCAGGTGCATTTCGGAATGCCTGTGCTGTTTAAAATATCCTCCGCAGTGTAGAATTTTCCGCAGTCCATGCAGTAGTTGCGGTGTACGCTTCCGTGAAGCTCCAGCACCTTTTTGCTTCCTGCCGCTGTGTGAAGTCCGTCAATATTCTGCGTGATAACTGAAGAAAGTATGCCTGCCCTCTCCATTTCCGCCAGCTTGTAATGCGCCTTATTAGGCTTTGCCGTCAGACAAAGCATTTTGTCACGGTAAAAGTCATAAAATGCCTTTGTGTGCCGCATAAAAAACGTGTGGCTGAGTATCTGCTCAGGGGGATAATCATATTTCTGATTGTAAAGTCCGTCCACCGACCGAAAATCAGGTATGCCGCTCTCTGTTGATACCCCTGCTCCACCGAAAAATACTATCCTGTGTGACTTGTCTATTATCTGCTGAAGCTCCATTTTTATCACTCCTATGAAAAATGCGGTCTATACCGAAGCACAGACCGCATTGATTATTCACGATATTAGTCGATCTTAACGATCCAGCCAAACTCGTCTGGAATCTTGCCCCACTGAATGCCTGTCATTGTATCATAAAGCATCTGTGAAACAGGACCGATCTTGTTGTTGTTTATCTCCATTACCTTGTCGCCCCACTTAAGATGACCAACAGGTGAGATAACAGCAGCAGTACCTGTGCCGAATACCTCGTCAAGCTTGCCGTTGTCGTAAGCCTCAGCGATCTCCTCGATAGAGATCTTTCTCTCGCTTACCTTGTAGCCCTTCTTCTTGCATATCTCAAGAGCAGACTTTCTTGTGATACCGGGGAGAACAGAGCCAAGAAGCTGTGGTGTAACAACTTCGCCGTCAATAACGAAGAAGATGTTCATTGAGCCAACTTCCTCAACATACTTTCTCTCAACACCATCAAGCCAAAGTACCTGCTCGTAATCCTGCTCGTGAGCTTCTTCCTGACCTGCAAGTGAGATAGCGTAGTTAGCAGCAGTCTTAGCAAAACCTGTACCGCCTCTTACGGCTCTTACATACTTGTTCTCAACATAGATCTTAACAGGGTTAAGACCGGTTGAATAGTAAGCGCCTGAAGGTGAAAGAATAATGATGAACAGATAGTGGTCAGCAGGCTTAACGCCTACATATGGGTCAACTGCGATGATAAATGGTCTGATGTAAAGGGAAGCGCCCTCAGTGTGAGGAACCCAGTCCTGCTCCATTTTTACAAGAGTTTTCAGAGCGTAGAGCATATCCTCTTCGTTTATCTTAGGAATTACCATTCTCTCAGCAGAGTTGTTCATTCTCTTGAAGTTCTCCTGAGGTCTGAAAAGCTGAACAGAGCCGTCAGCAGTACGATAAGCCTTAAGACCCTCGAATATCTCCTGACCGTAGTGCAGGCACATAGCAGCAGGGGAGAGCGAAAGATCGCCGTAAGGCACGATCCTAGCGTCATGCCAACCCTGACCTGCGTCATAATTCATAACAAACATATGGTCAGTAAAAATGTGACCGAAACCGAGCTTTGTCTCGTCAGCCGGTTTTTCCTTTGGAGTAGTGGTACGTTCGATCTTGATATCTAACATACAGATCCTTCTTTCTTAAATTAATGATCGGCTCGCCAAGCGAACCTATACCACATATATTATAATACTTATTGTGATCTTTTTCAAGAGGTTTTGCAAAAAAAATTCCTTGCCACAGTAAAAATATGCAGGATAACATTTTGAAAACTGCATTTTTATACAACTGTATGAAAACTGTTGAGAAATCGTCATAAAATTGTCTTTATATTGTAGGAAATACTCCTTGAAAAAAAGGTGATAGTGTTGTATAATAGGGTAAAATAAATGTGAAACAAGTATATTATAATAAGGACATATAAGGAAAGGTAATGTTATGAACGATAGAGAAAGAAAGGATAATGAGCTTGGTATAGATCTTGAACTTGATACGAAAGGTCTTACCCTCGACAGCGATGAAGCCGCAAAGCCGCAGGCGCAGAACCGCCCTATGAGCCATGAGGATATGGCAAGAATGATCGCTAAAAATATGGCAATGCAGGACGGCGGCTTTGACGAGCCTATCACTCCAGTAAGAGGAGTTTCAGACTTTGGCGAGGAAACTATCAAGCCTAAAAAGCCAAAAACGACTGAAACACGCAGTAAAAATGCAAAGTCTGCATCAAAGCAGACTTCAAAGAGCGGCTCAAACAAGGGAAAAAAGAAGAAAAAGAAGTCCTCGTCAGGAAAGACCGCCGCAATAGCAATATGCTCAGTTGTTGGCGTTATGATAGTCGCCGCAGGCGGCTTCTATCTGTGGGGCATGAACTCGTATAAGGACAGATTTCTTGGAAATACATATATAAACGGCATCGAGGTCAGCGGAAAGACCAAGGCGGAGGCCTACAAGCTGGTAAGCGAGCAGGCTGTTATCCCAAAAGCCATCACCGTTACAAAGAAAGACGGCACAACATTTTCCATAAAGCTGTCTGAAATAGGCTATAACGATAATACTCAAAACCTTATCACACAGTATTATACTCAGCAAAACCACTATTCATGGTTCTCTTCTGCCATGAAGCGTACGGATTTCACTTTTGAATCTAAGTTCAAGTATGATAAGGCTAAGCTTGAAAAGGTGCTGAAAAGAAAGGTGCTTGACTCCCAAAGCACAAAAGAGCCTGAGGACGCCTATATCAAAAAAGGCGACGACAACAGCTATGTTGTGGTAAAAGAAACCACAGGCGACGCTGTGGAGGAGGGTAAGATAGACGAGCTTTATTCCTATGTGGAAAATCAGATTGACGACGGTAGCTTTGACGTTGATATCTCAAAGGCAGATTGCTATAAAAAGCCTGCCATAACAGCGGATATGCTTGAAGAGACCTGCAAGAAGCTCAATAACCTTAACGATATCGAAATAACATTCGATTTTATCTACACCACCGAAACTCTCACAGGTGATACTATCATGGATTGGATAACCTTTGACGAGGATAACGCCGAAGCCGGCTATACAGTTGATGAAGATAAGGCAATGGCATATGTTGAAGACCTTGCAGATAAGTATGATACCTATGGCAAGGACAGAGAGTTCAAGACCACAAAGCGTGGAACTATAACTATCTCCGAGGGTCAGGGCTGTTACGGCTGGTGGATAGACCAGCAAAAGACCTGCGACCTTATCGTGGACCTTGTTGAAAAGGGCGAGTCTGCCGAAACAGAGCCTGTCTACTATGTAAACCCTGATTCAGCCTATGAGTATACCTGCAATAAGGATTGGCGTACAGCCGATAAGGATTACGGCAACACTTATATCGAGGTCGACCTTACCGCACAGCATTTGTGGTATTATAAAGACGGCAAGCTCACAATGGAGTCTGATATAGTTTCAGGCTATCCAAGCAAGTCAAGAAATACCCCTGGCGGTGTTTATAAGCTTTGGTATAAGGAAAAAGGCAAGACCCTCAGAGGATCAGCAGACGGACAGTCATATGCTTCCTATGTTGACTATTGGAACAATATCTCCACCATAGGCATAGGACTTCATGACGCATCATGGCAGAACGGCAATTTTGGCGGTGAGCGTTATAAGTCAAGCACATGGGGCTCACACGGCTGTATAAATATGCCTTTTGATAAAGCAAAATACGTTTATGAGAAAATAGATATGGGTACTCCTGTATTTATGTATTGGTAAAAAACTGCGAAATAACGGGCGAACTCTCCGCACCCTTTGTAGGGGCGACCTGAGGTCGCCCGCCTTTTCACATAACTCGCACGAATTTTCTCACGATACATCCCCAATTGTGCATACCGCCCATGCGTCCCACTCAGTTTAAAGATAGGAGAATTTATGTATATTACAGACGAAGACAACCCACGCCTGCCATTTCTGCGTGATAAAACTTCAAAGCTCACTACCTCACCGGGCTGTTATATAATGAAAGACAAAATGAAAAAGATAATCTATATCGGCAAAGCGAAAAATCTCCGCAACCGTGTGACATCTTATTTCAGAAAGGGTCAGGATCACCTGCCAAAGGTGTGGAAAATGGTGTCCCACGTCTATGACTATGACTTTATCGTCACCGACTCTGAGTTTGAAGCCCTTGTGCTGGAGTGTTCTCTCATAAAGCAGTATACCCCTAAGTATAATATCCTGCTGAAAGACGATAAGGGCTATAGCTATATCAGGGTCACAAATGAGGACTATCCACGCCTGCAAGCCGTCCTGCAAAAATACGATGACGGTGCAGAGTATATAGGACCTTATACAAGCTCCTTCGCAGTAAAACAAGCCGTTATCGAGGCCAATAAAGTCTTTATGCTCCCTACCTGTACCCGAAAATTCCCCCAGGATTTCAGAAAACAGCGTCCCTGCCTTAATATGCACATCAGGCAGTGCATGGGCGTATGCACAGGAAAGCTTTCCAAAGAGGAGTATAATTCTATCGTCCGTCAGGCAGTGGACTATATCCGAAACGGCTCGTCTGACTCAATTGAAAGGCTCACCGAGGAAATGAACAAAGCCGCCGAGGAGCTTGACTTTGAACTTGCCGCAAAGCTCCGTGACCGTATCCAAGCCATACAAAAAGCCGCCGAAAGTCAGAAGATAATAAACGATAATATCCGTGATACCGATATTATCGCCATTGCCCAAAACGGCGAAATGGCGTGCGCAAGCGTTATAATGTATCGTGGGGGCAGGCTCTTTGATAAGGCTTCCTATTTTCTGGGCGAGAAAGATGACAGCGTAAAAATGCGTGAAGATTTTCTCATGCAGTATTATTCCTCCAAAGACAGCATACCGAAAGATATCCTCCTTGACGAGGATATTACAAACGGAGAGATAATCGAGAAGTTTCTTCGCCAGAAGTATGACCATGCCGTGAATATCTCTACCCCGAAAAGAGGACAGTTTCTCCGCCTTACCACCCTTGCCAAAAGCAACGCCACCGAGTATCTCTCCATAAAAGTAGGCAGAACGAGCCGTGAGATAACCGCCCTTGAGGAGCTTGCTAAAGCACTGGGACTTCCCAAAACTCCGAAATATATCGAGTGCTACGATATCTCAAACCTCGCCTCCACCAATATGGTAGCAGGCATGGTGGTCTTTGAAAACGGCAGACCATGCAAGAAGTATTATAAAAAGTTCTCTATCAAAACAGTTGAAGAGCAAAATGACTATGCCTGTATGCAGGAGGTCATAGAACGTCGATTCAGAAACTATTTTGAGAAAACAGACGAGGGCTTTTCCATTATGCCCGACCTTATCTTGCTCGACGGTGGAAACGGCCACGTCAATGCCGTTGAACCTGTCTTAGAGCGAATGGGTGTGACCTGCCCAATGTTCGGACTTGTGAAAGACTCAAAGCACCGCACAAGAGCAGTCGCCACAGGCGGCGGAGAAATAAGCCTTGCAAAGTGCAGAGCGGCGTTCAATCTTGTGACCGCCATTCAGGACGAAGTCCATAGGGTAGCCATAACTTATCAGGCGCAGAAGCATAAAAAGAACGCCCACCGCCTTGAAATAACCAAGGTCAAAGGCATAGGCGATAAAAAAGCCGCCAAGCTCATCACCGAGTATAAGACCAAAGAAGCTCTCAAAAAAGCCACAGTAGAGGAGCTTGCAAAGACCGCAGGCGTAAATATTGATACCGCAAGAGAGCTTAAAGAAATAATAGACGAAATGTAGTGATAGAATTGATAGAAAATACCAAAGACATAGACGAGCTTGAATTTATAAACAGCTTTTCCCATTCAGGCAAGCCCGTGAAAGACCTGTCCAGAATAAAAGCCTTGCTCTCTGACCTTGGCGACCCGCAGGACAGCCTTAAATTCGTTCATATCGCCGGCACGAACGGCAAAGGTTCAATGGCGCAGATGTTCAGCGAGGTCTTTCAGTGCGCAGGGCTGAAAACAGGTCTTTTCACCTCGCCTTATATAATAAGCTATACCGACAGGATAAAAATAAACGGCATTGATATCCCAAAGTCTGCCCTTGCGAAAATGGCAAAGCGTGTGAAAGCCGTCACCGATATGCACTGCGACCGTGAGAATTTCTCTCAGTTTGAAATAACCACCGCCATAGCTTTCCTCTATTTTGCCGAGGAAAACTGCGATATAGTCGTCCTTGAAACAGGTCTTGGGGGACTTTTAGACAGCACCAACGTTATAAAAACTCCTATCCTAACAGTTATAGGCTCAGTGGACTTTGACCACACCGCCATTCTGGGTGACACCTTGGAGAAGATAGCCTATCAGAAAGCAGGCATTATAAAACCCCATTGTCCATGTGTTTTGAGCGCAGGCAACGATATGAAAGTTATCTGCACCGTCAGAGAGCAGGCGGTGAAAAATCTTTCTCAGCTGGTTATCCCCGACATCAACCAGCTCAAACTTATAAGCTGTGACGTTTTCGGCTCAAAGTTTGAGTTCAAAGGACAGCATTATGAAGTCACAATGGGCGGAGCACATCAGGTGCTGAACGCCATGAGCGTCATAAGTGGTATACGTCTTATAAACGATACCTTGAAAATTCCCCAGGATAAAATTTTTGAGGGCATCAAAAAAGCCCAGCTCCAAGGCAGAGTGCAGATACTCAGCCGTGAGCCACTTTTGATACTTGACGGAGCACACAATCCCGACGGCTTGTCAGCCTTGGCAGGCGTATTGGAGCATTGTGAAAAACACCCATGTTACGCCGTTATGGGAATGTGCAGGGATAAAAACATCACCGAGGCAGTAAAGAAAATTATACCGTATGTAGACAAATTCTACACAGTTGACGGTTTCAGCGACAGAGCCGAAACTGCCTCTGACCTTGCCGACATCATAACCAACGCAGGCGGCAGGGCAGAGCAAAGTCCAAAGCCTGCCCTTGAAATGGCACGTCAGCTAATAAGCGAGAATCCTCACGGAGTGAATCTTATATGCGGTTCGCTTTTCCTATGTGCCCAGGTGCTTAATGAAATGAAAGATATATAACAGAAAGGGCGACCCACCCAAGGTCGCCCGATTTTTTTGCCTCACAAACTTGCGATATCCGCACAAATCGTGTACGGGCGAACACTGTTCACCAACTGTAAAACTCTCCCACCGCACCTGTAGGGGAGCGGCTCAATTTCTGCTTTGCAGAAATGCAACGTCCCGTTATTTCTTGCCCGTTGAATTATTGGTGAATGTCACAAAAATGTACCCCAAAATAATTTGGCATCAAAGATATGACAAACACGGCATTATCCCTCCGAATGGGACGCCGAGGGCGTCGTCCCCTACAATGTTTCGGGCTAGTTTGTTGTGCCGCAAAATCGCTGTCGCTCTTTGCGGAATTCACTTTGTTTAATGGGATAGAAAAAAAGCGGTGCAGAGATTTTTTCTCCGACACCGCTTTGTTGTTTCTTTTACTTTGTTATGCTTTTAAGTCTTTTTCTGCACCGCTTGTAGGCTTACGCCTATTGAGGCTCTGCCTCAAGCTCCGCAGGGGCTTTGCCCCTTGACCCCACAAGCCCTCTGGCGCCGGGCTTGACCGTGCGCTTTATCTCTCGCTTCGCTCGGTTTCTTCTATTCTTTTTCTGATTTATTTTTCAATAGCCGCTTCGACCGCTTTTTTCCAGCCTACTATCAACTCGTTGCGTTTACTCTCGCTCATAGACGGAATAAACTCCCTGAACTTATCTGAAACGCCAACAAGCTCTTCCATACTGCCCCAAAGCCCACAGCCAAGCCCTGCAAGATATGCCGCACCTGTTGCGGTGGATTCCACGTTATAAGGCCTTATGACCGAATGACCCAATATATCAGCCTGAAATTCCATAAGAAAATCGTTGCTCGCCGCACCACCGTCAGCCTTTATGCTTCCGATAGCCCCAGCGTCCTCCTCCATCGCCCTGAGAACGTCATAGGTCTGATAGCACATAGCTTCCAATGTTGCCCTGACTATGTGGCATCTGTTTGTTCCTCTTGTAAGCCCCGTTATCATGCCCCTGGCTTCGGGCTTCCAGTATGGTGCGCCAAGTCCCACAAATGCAGGCACAAAGTAAACTCCCCCTGCGTCCTCAACGCTTCTTGCAAGCTCCTCAGTTTCTGCCGCAGTGTGTATTATGCAAAGCTCGTCACGAAGCCATTTTACCGCCGCACCCGATACGAATACCGACCCCTCCAGAGCATAATTCACCTTTCCGCCTATGCCCCAGGCAATAGTCGTGAGCAGCCCATGACGGCTTTCCACAGGCTTTTCACCCGTGTTCATAAGCAGAAAACCGCCCGTGCCGTAGGTGTTTTTCACATCGCCTTCACGGAAACAGCATTGCCCAAAAAGTGCCGCCTGCTGATCTCCTGCACAGCCTGCGATCTTTATCCTGCTTCCGAAAATGTTCTCCTCAGTTTCGCCCAAGTCACCCGAACATTCTTTGACCTCAGGGAGCATACAGCTGGGTATGCCCAAAAGTCCCAGTATCTCTCTGTCCCATTCAAGGGTGTGAATGTTGAAAAGCATAGTCCTGGAAGCATTGGAGTAGTCCGTAACGTGTACCCTTCCCCCTGTCAGATTCCATATGAGCCAGCAATCCACAGTGCCGAAAAGTATCTCCCCCTTTTCTGCACGCTCCCTTACGCCCTCAACATTTTCAAGTATCCACTTTATCTTTGTGGCGGAGAAATAAGGGTCGATAAGAAGTCCCGTCTTGTCCTTGAAAAACTTTTGCAAGCCCTGACTTTCCATTCGTGCGCAGTCCTCAGAAGTCCTTCTGCATTGCCAAACGATAGCGTTATAAACAGGCTTGCCGGTGTTCTTGTCCCAAAGTATCGTCGTTTCACGCTGGTTGGCGATGCCGATAGCCGCCACGTCCTCCGCTGTTATCCCGGCCTTTGCAATGACCTCACGAGCAGAACTGAGCTGACTTTCCAGTATGTCCATAGGGTCATGCTCCACCCAGCCGTTGCCGGGGAATATCTGCGGATATTCTTTCTGTACGCTCGCAACCTTTTCACCCTTAGCGTTAAAAAGCACCGCTCTGGAGGAAGTTGTTCCCTGATCTAAAGAGAGTATGTATTCTTTCATAAAATTTCTCCTTATTGCAAAAAAGGGGCGGAATTCCCACCCCTTATAAATCTGTTATCTAAATTTCTAACACTGTTTATTTTCCTACAAAATTTCGCATCACATTATAATGTAGGGGACGGCGCCCTCGACGTCCCGCTTCCTCGCCCGATTAATTGCCGAATAAACTTGTGTTACTCGCAAAATGCTGACGTTTTCATAAACCATGTATGGGAGCGGCTCAATTTCTGCTTTGCAGAAATGCGACGTCCCGCTTACCCGATGTTTTGTTTACTTATTCTTTTTCGTTACACCACGTTGCGGATATTCTGCCACACTTTATATCGTCATCAAATAAGCCCCGTGTAAAGCAGTATAAGATAAATGATCAACAAAAGCGACAGAACGCCAAGAAGCTTCCAAATACCCTTTATGGCGGACTTTTCCTGCTTTTTAGCTTTAACAAATTCCTCGATAGCGTCCGGAGTGTATTCTTTGTGCATCTGGCTTCCTACTGTTGGATTGAGCATATCATTGATGTTGATGTTGCGGTATTTTTCCTCACGAAGCTTCTTAGGGTCGGTCTCCTTGGTGCTGATGTTATCATATGAAGAATTGAGCAGGCTCTTGTCCATTTTCTTCATGTTTATAGCGTCCATAGAAAGCTCTGCTTCCTCAGGTCTGCCAAGGCTGTCACCGTTGTCGTAAATATGCTTTGTGTCAACGCTCTTCATAAGCTGATTGTTTGAGCGGTTAGCCCTCAGCATCTTGATAAGAGTGTCAGTGTAGAGGTTTTCCTCTTCCTCAGCCTCGTCAGTAAGGATTATGTCCGAGGTGTCGTTTATCGCCTCGTCAACTGTATCGATAAGGGAAGTAAGTCCCTTGTTCGCCTTCTTGTATGGCTTTTTAGCCGCAGGCTTCGGAGCTTCCGCCGCAGGCTGTGGAGCAGGCTGGCTGTACACAGGTGCTGAGACTGTCTGCTGTGCAGGCTGTGCTGTCTGAACAGGCGTTGGAGCAGGTGCAGGCTGTGAAACTGGCGGAACATGAGCAGAAACAGGCTGGCTTGCAGGTGCAGAGCCTGAAATGCCCTCGTGTCCCGGAATAAAGATCTTTCTCTTTCTTATAGGTGCGTTTATCTCGCCGGGAATACCGCTCTGAGTCATCGGCTTTGTGTTGAATACAGGAGCAGACTGGATGTCCTCTGCAGGCGTCGGTGCAGGAGCAGGCTGTGGCTCTGGTATAGGCTCTGGCTCTGGTGCAGGCGCTAATGCCGCAGGCTCAGGCTGAACGGGAGCTGGAGGCGGAACTACCTTAAGCTCAGGATTTTCCTCAGGCTCGTCAGGTATAGGCTCGCTGTCAGGACCGTCCTCGCCAACGATAGCGTCAGCAGAAATGGAGCTTGCAGCCGCAGAGAAATCGTTGCTCTCGATAGCCGAATCCTCGTCGCCCTCAAAGTTTACCATTTTGCCTGTTGTAACATCATAGTATTCCTCGCCGTCCTTGACAGCGATCTTGAGCTTCGGCGCAGGCTCGCCCCTCTTAGGCAGGTTAGCCTGTGGAATGTCAATGTCAGGGAATACCTCGTCAACGTCCACCTTTGCGATCTTAAGTATCTCCATTGCGGATCTGCACTTCATAGAGCCTCTTACCATTTCCTTGATAGGAAGCAGAATGATATCGCAGAATGTGGCATAGAAAGACCTCAGCGCAGACATTGAGCCGTCAAGCATATCCTGCGGAAAACGATGGTCAAAATACTTATCCCATTGCTCAGGGCTTGACATGATCATCTTGTCTATGTACTGACAAAGTGGTATCCAAAGCTCAGGCTCTTCAAAATCTCTGTCATTGGTGATGAGCCACATATAACATCTGAGGAAACAGTCATAGCATGAGATATCTCTGAGGTTGAGCATAACGTCATCAATGTTCAGGGAAGCCGAAAATATAGGATCAGAGAATGCGAAGCATCTGTATCCGTTGCTGGCGATCTTTGCATAAGCCGTTTTCAGATCCTTTTCAGAACGGGAGAAAGGCGGCAGAAAATCAAAATCATAAGGCGTTTCATAATCAGCCGTGTCACCTTTAGCCGCCATATCAAGCAACTTTTTGTATGTGAGCGTGACATCAGCAGTAGGAGTGTCAACGGCTATGCCGAGCACCCTGAAAGGATTGCAGGCGAAAAGTTTCATTGCCGTTATCCCAAGTGACGGTCTTGTCATAAATAGATCCTCCTCCATGAATTTACTTCATATATACTTAAGCTTTTACCCCTCTTATTCGTGTTATCTTCTTCACGATCGGGTATTTTTGTGTATTTTTATGCCAAAAATAGTTTTCTCAAACTAATTTGTTTTTTGTTTTTAATTAACAAAATAAATAACTTAACAAATATAGTATAGCAAATATTAGTATAGATTACATTAACTAAGCGTGAATTTTATATTTATATTATATTAATACGAAACAAAATGCACAAAAAGAGTTTAAAAAATCGTACAAAAAGTAACTGCCAAAAGGTTTGCAATTTTGGTGAAAATATTGTATAATAAATAAGTATAAGATGTCAGGCATAAAAAGCCGATATCAGATCATCATGCCAATAAAAAGGGGGAGATCTTATGGGTCTGTTCAGCAGAAAAAGCTCCGAGCCCAAAACATCGACACAGCCTAAAAAGCAGCAGATAAATGCTGATGATATATGGAACACGCCTGTGAAGAGAGCAGGCGGAGATACGGCTTTTGTGAAGGAGTCCAGCAGCGATAAGGTACACGCCGAGAAGATAACCGATACCATAGAGCCGGAAACTATCCGCAGCAAAATGGAGCAGCTTGAAAAAGAGCTGGCTGAAAAGAAAAACGATCCCGTAAAGACCTATGCCGACTACGACGTGAACCCGGTAGGACAGGCTGAGATAACCGATGCCCAGAGCGAGTATGAAAAGCTTTATGAGGAGGAACACGCAAGATTTGTAGCTTCTCATAAGGAGGATATAAGCGTGGCGTCCGTTGAGGGTATCGACTCAAAGCTTGAGGAGATATATAGGATACATGACGAGAAAGTGGCTCAGGAGAAGCGTGATACAGGCAATATCGAAGCCATAAGTGCAGAGACCACAGCCGCAAAGGTGGCTGAGCTTCCTTATGCAAAAAAGCCTGAGGACTATGCAGAGTATAAGGATATAAAGGGAATATCCGTCGATGAGGCTCTTGTGGAGGGTCTTGGCTCTGTTGACCACAGCGAGGACGACGACGCTATCGGCTCAGTATCGGAAGAGTTTTTGGCGCAGAAGGTGAAAGAATTTAACGAAAAATATGGCAGATGATCGGGGTAAAGGCAGTCATTAGGGGTATTGCCAGAATAAATTGAATTGGAGAGATAAAATTGAAGATCAATACCGATAACCCTATCATAAAGTTTTCAGGCAAAGGCAAGCCGTTTCAGTATGATAAGTTGCTTTATGCTACATTAAATGAGTATATACTTGATTATAAGAATGCAAGACTTGATAAGCTTACCGATCAGGACGCTTCTATATGCCTTGCGAGAATAATAAGAAAAATGGAAGTCAATGACGTTCCTGTCCAGCAATTTTTCCATGAAGAGCTTGAAAAGTGGAGCGAGCATACCAACTATGAGAAGATACTCAGACTTTGCGAGCTTATGGCAAAGGATATCTTCGGCTGTTTTGATAAGAACAGAGATGACGGCAACGGCGGCTTCTATAAAACAGACAGGCTCTATTGCGTAAATAATGACGGTGAAAGAGATTATATCGTTTGTGACGAGGTTGAGAAAAAGGGACTTTTTAAGAAAGTTCCAACTCCTGTCACATTGTATTTCAATGATCTTATGGAGAAAAATAAACGTGGCGAGCTGCCAAAATCCAAGTAAATTTTGTATTAACAGATAATAAGGAGAGTATTAACATGGTAAATATAGAAATGGCAAACGGAAAGAATATCAAGATCGAGCTTTATCCTGACGTTGCACCTATCACAGTTGCAAATTTTGAGAAGCTTGTTAAAGAGGGCTTTTATGACGGACTGATATTCCATAGAGTTATCTCAGGCTTTATGATACAGGGCGGCGACCCAACGGGAACAGGCATGGGCGGTGCAAAAGAGAAGATAAAGGGCGAGTTCCTTGCAAATGGAGTTCGTAACGACCTCAAGCATACAAGAGGCGTTATCTCAATGGCACGTTCAGCAATGCCAAATTCAGCAAGCTCACAGTTTTTCATCATGCATCAGGACGCTCCTCATCTTGACGGACAGTATGCAGCATTCGGCAAAGTAGTCGAGGGCATGGACGTTGTTGACGAGATCGCAGCAGTTGACGTAAATTTCAACGATAAGCCGCTTGTAGATCAGGTCATGAAGAAAGTAACTCTTATTGAGGACTAATAAAAAGGAAAATCATGGGCTGCGGTCTTTATGGCGGCAGCCCTTGTTTACGTCAAAAACAATATCAGGAGAGTAAATAATGGATTTCAAGAAAGTAACAGTGGGATTTTTTGCAGCGGTCATGGCAATGACCTCAGTGTGTTTCGCTGATCCCGAAACGCCTGTGACAACCGATGTGCCAGCCACAGATCCTGTACCGGAAACAACCACTACCGCTCAGCCTCAGTGGGAGGACACTGAAACGACTACAACTACCACAGCTCAGACATGGGAAACCACCACATGGGGAACTACCACATCTTATTCCTATGTTCCGGACACTCCGACTTCTACGCCGACAGTTGTAAAGCTTGTGGTCAGCGAGGTAAAGGATAAAAAGTTCACAGCGAAAATAAATATCCAGTGCGACCACCTTATCTCAAATGCCTCTATCTCCGTGGGCTATGACGATAGCCTTGTAGAGTTTGAAAAGTGCGAAACCAATGATAAAGCAGGTGGCATGGCAGTTGACAATGCCTTTGCAGGTAAGTTTGTATATAACTATGTGAACGCAGACGGCACAGACTTTGACGGTGATTATGCGACCCTCCATTTCAAAGTCGCAGACGAAAAGCTTACCTCAACAGTGCTTTATCTCACAGTAAATTCCCTTGATGACGAAAACCTCAATGCCATATCAAATCAGGTAGAGAACGGTATCGTCAAGTATCAGGACGCTGCAGACGTTCAGCAGGACGACAGCGATTATATCGAAATAGACGTTGACTATTCCAAGTACCCTATCGCTCCAGAGGATATAGGACTTACAGATGTTGACAGCGTAACAGTAGCCAACGGTGAGGTGCTTATATTCGAGGACGGCAAGTTCCAGACCCTCAGCACAGGCGAAACAAAGATAGATATTGTTTATAAGGACGGCTCAGTAGGGCATTTTAAAATAGTTATAAAAGAGCCTGAAGCCGTGAAGCTTGAAAGCTCAGAAGCAGAAGTGACCTCAAAAGCCGCAAGTCCGGTGTCGGAAGAAAAGAGCGGTTCATCAATGGGCATTATTATTGGCGTGGTCTGCGTTTTGTGCTTAGCTCTTATTGCCGCTGAGTATCTTATGATAGTGAAAAACAAAACAGTAGGCGACAATAAGTCAGCCAACAAGGATAATGATAAAGATATCCACGATACAGACGAAAGCGACGATACCAATTTGTCCGAGCCTGACGAACCTGACGAAAATGAAGAGCAGGAAGAAACTGATAATACAGACGACGATACAGACACAGAAGAATAAACAAAAAGCGGTGCAGAGAATTGAAACTCTGACACCGCTTTGTTTTCTTATTCAGCTATTATTAGACAATTCCTTAAGCTCTCGACCCTCTTTAAGCAGGTCATGCAACCTTTGAGCGTCATTATTTGCAATAGCATCACGATACTCCGTTAATCTTGCGATTATATGCTCTATCTCGTCCACCAGTGGACCACGGTTCATAAGGAAAAGCTCCGTCCACATATCTTCGTTGAGTTTAGCCACTCTCGTAAGGTCTTTGAATGAACCTGCCGAAAAGCCTGCCTGCTTTAAAAGGCTGGGACTTTTTACATAGGAGCTTGATACAACGTGAGCAAGCTGAGAAGTGAACGCAATAACGCTGTCATGCTCCTCAACGTTTGATACAACGACCTTTGCAAAACCGATATTATATGCAAGCCTTGATATCTCCTGCACAACCCTCATAGGAGTTCTGTCAGTAGGCGTCATTATAAAGCTCGCTTTCTCAAAAAGATTATCCACCGAGTATGCAAAGCCAGAAAATTCACGTCCTGCCATAGGGTGACAGCCGAGGAAGTTTACGCCGTTTTCAATGCAAACGCCCTCTACAGCTCTGACTATCTCGCCCTTTACTCCACAAGTGTCAAGAACGATACCGCCCTTTTTGAACTTACCTGCATTCTCCGTGATGAATTTTATGGTAGCCTCAGGGTGAAGTCCCACGATAACAACGTCACAGCCTGCAAGGTCGTCAATGGCCATTTCACCGTCGATAGCCTCCTGAGCCAGTGCCCCTGCTATCGTTCCCCTGTCAATATCTATACCGAAACAGCTCTCATGAGTGTTCTTTTTTATTGCCTTGGCAAGCGAACCGCCTATAAGTCCAAGTCCAACTATACAAATCTTCATTGTCCGTCATGCTCCCTTTGCTTTTACGCTTTTAAGCTTTTATGTAATAAAGTATATCACTAAAATTACACTTTGTCAAGAGCCATGCACACCCAATTATTCACCGCAAAGCTCTGCAATAGCATTAGCGTACATATTCAGATTTATTTTGAAAGTTTCCATAGAAATATGCTCGTCAGCTCCGTGCATATTGTTGTTTTCCTCAGGAAATTCCGCACCGAACGCAACACCGCCCTTTGTGTTGTGAACGTAGGTTATTCCGCCCTCTGCGATACATTTTCCCTTTTCGCCCTTGACCTTTTCGTAGACCCTGAGCAAAGTCTGAACGAACTCACTGTTTTCGTCTACATAATGCGGCTCCATGCCGTCAAGCTCGTCCACCTTGAAGCCCTTGCTTTCAAGTGCGGAAGTTATGATACCGCTTATCTCAGCAAGCGTCTTGTCAATAGGGAAGCGTATGTCAATGCCACCATGAAGCCTGCCACCCTCAGTTTTAAGGATAGTCAGCGCACAGGTCATCTCGCCTGATACATCGTCTGAAAAACCAAGACCGCATGACTTTCCGTTGCATTCTCCGTGTGGGAAAAGCTCAGCCAACCCACCAAGGAGAGCATTTTCATTTTTGTATTCTGCCACAAATTTTGTTACCGCATTGTCGCCGTTTTCAGGTCTTGACCCGTGTGAGGATTTTCCTTTGATGACCTTCTCACTGTCGTCGGCAAACTTCACAATGCACTTGTCCGGGATAGCATTTATAACGCTTCCACCATTTATCTCAGCTATCTTATCCTCTGAAAACTCAGCAGAGAAAGTAAGATGCACCATGCCCTTTTCGCAGTTGAGCACAGGGAAAGAGCCGTCAGGCGTGAACACCATTTCAGGGAAAGGCTGTTTGCTTTCATAATATTCCATGTCCTCACAGCCACCCTCTTCATTGCCACCGAAAATAACACGGAAGTTCTTTTTTATAGGAATGTTAAGCTCTTTGATAGCCTTTACAGCCCACAGCACCGCAACGCTCGGACCTTTATCGTCGATAGTTCCTCTGCCGAAAAGCTTTCCGTCAGCTTTAGTCAGCTTGAAAGGCGGATAGCTCCAGCCCTCGCCTGCTGGAACAGTGTCAAGATGTGAAAGCACAGCAAGCTTACATTCTCCCTCAGGGCAAAAATCACCGTGAACAGCATAGCCGTCAAAGTCCTTTGTTGTCATGCCGAGCTTTTCAAGATAAGTCTTTCCCCAGTCAAGAGCCTTGCGAGAACCCTCGCCAAATGGCTTAACAGTGGCGTTTATGTCACCAATGCTCTCGATAGAAATAATCTCGTCAAGGTCACGAAGTATCTCCTCCATGTGCTTGTCAAAATATTCTGCAAATTGTTTCTGATACATATTTATTCCTGCCTTTCAAGTGTGCAAATCATTATTTCCGAGGGATTATTCAGCCTGAATTTACCAAGCCCCGCCGTAACAGCAAGCTTTGCCAAGCCCTGTTCAGCATTAAGTTCGTAAATCCCCTTTGTGTATCTTGGAAAGAATTTCCGTTCAGGAGAAAGTATTCCGCCAATAAAAGGCAATCTTATAACTCCCCCATGACAGTGACCCGAAAACGTCACATCTGCTCCCCAGTCCACATAAGCACGGAAAGCCAGCGGTGTGTGCGAAAGCAAAAAGTTACACTCGCTCCTGTTAGGCTCGCCTAAAAGCTTTGTAAGCTCGTCCTTTGTGATCTGCGGCAGGTCGTGATGTGAAAAATCTTCGTTGCGGTAAAATCTTTGTGGAAGCTGAGTGCCGTATATATTGATGTGATCCTCGCCTATTTTTATCTGCTCCATGTTGTTTCTCAGAATGTGTACTCCACATTCGGTGAGCTTCAAAGCAAGAGCTTCGGCATTATCCATGTTGTCAGTTTCATGGTTACCGAAAATATAATAGGTCGGTGCAATATGTTTTAGCCTTTTCATAAGGGCAAGCTTCGGTATCATGTCCGTTTCATCACGGCTGTAAAGATCACCTGCAAAGAAAATAAAGTCAGGTTCGGCGGCAATACAGGAATTTACCAGATTGTTGAAATTGTCCCCGTAACGCTTCTTGTGAAGATCTGCAAGAAGAAGTATCTTTTTGCCTGCAAAGCTTTCAGGGAGCTTTGATACTTTCAGCTCATATTCGTTCACCCTTAGCTGTCTGTTGGAAATAAGCATATAACCGCCCAGAAATGCGGCGGCAGCAAAAAGCGGCAGCTTGTATGACATTTTATTACCTCATTCCTACTTGCAAAGATATTTTTTCAGATCGTCCATTGCCCATTTTGCGTGGGCGTAGCCGTAATCATAAAGCTTTTTCAGCTTTACAGGGTCGCCCTCAGTCCTGCCTACTCCGAAGGTGGTCTTAGGTGTGAAAACAAAGACTTTCCCCTCCGCTTTAAGCTCCATAAGCTCTGCGATACATTTGTTGTATCTCTCGGCTCTTGTGGCAAGGGCTTCGGCAAACTCAGGGTGCTTGTGATAATATTTCATGGCAAGCTTTGTGGCAGGCTCCTGGGTCTTAACATAGCCCTTTGGTCGGGTCAGCACAACGATATTTTTGTCACAGCCTGCTTTTATTGCCTGCATATATGGTATTGAATCTGATATACCGCCGTCCATATATTTTTCTCCGTTTATCTCTATCTCAGGGAAAAGCAGAGGAAGCGCACAGGTGGCTCTAAGCAAATTCCAGTGGGTGTCATCTTTTGGCACGTCCATATACTCAGCCTTGCCGTTTTTTACGTTTGTAACAACTGCACAAAATCTGCCCTTGAAGTTTCTATAGGCTTCATAATCAAATGGAAGCTCAACATTAGGCACAACATTGTAGGCATAATCAAGGTTATAGTAGCATCGGTTTTTCGGGTCCATAAGATGTCTTGCACCCATGTATTTCTTTGTGCCCATGAACTCGGTGGCAAGACGGAGATTTCTTCCTATCTGTCCTGAGCAATAGGAAACGCCGAAAGCCGCTCCAGCCGAAACGCCTATAACATAATCGGCAATTATTTTATCCTCCAGCAGAGCGTCCATTATTCCGCAGGAATAGACCGTCCTGCTTGCTCCGCCCTCTAATGTAAGTCCAAGCATGATATTACCTCTGTTTCTGAAAAGAGGACGGCTTGACCGTCCCCAATTTTATTTTATATCTGTATCCTTTAAAATTATGCAGAAAACGGGCGAAGGATGTTCGCCCCTGCAGTTTTTATCTTACGGCTTCAGATGTTGTATTTGCCCTGCTGTTATCCAAAGCTGAATTGTCAAGAACTGTTTCTGTGAACTCTCTGCCGTCGTCGGTAAGAGCCTTTTTAAGCTCGTCCATAGCGTTCTTTGTTGCGTTGTCGTCTGTTATCCTTACGATAACATTGTCGCTCATAAGCTTCACTGTGGAAACAAGACTTTTAAGATCTACCACACGCTCATCGATTATATAAGTGCTTCCTGAAACCTTGATGTCATAAAATTCCTTTGGCACTGCTGTTGTTGTGGTAGTAACGGAAGTTTCATTGGAGGAAGCACTTACGTCCTTGCCGTCCCCTGAGCCTTCGCCTTTTCCACCGCCTAGTCCAAGTCCAAGATACTGCATTATAAGAATAAGCGCCGCAATGATAATGACGATCAGCATGATACCAAGAAGCTTTTTCTTCTTTTTCTTTTTCTGCTTTTGTCTTTGTTTTTCAAGATCACTGCGGTAGAGCTTTTCAACATCGTTCTGAATACTCATTTTTATTGTCCTTTCTATTTGGAAGTGTTTATGTATGTAAAGTAAACATTTTCGTATTTGTCTGACACAGCCTGCACAGCGTTTTCAACTATTCTCATGTTACGATAAAGCACAGCGTCACCGTCATAGACCACTGCCGCAAGCATTACTTCACCGTCTGCCGCACCGAGTCCTTCAAAAAGAGATATGAGCCTGCCTGAGATATCTTCATCAGGGTTCACGGTCATAATATCCTCATCATTTCTGGAAATATACAGCTTATCAGTGCCGTTTTCATTTCGCATATCAAGTGAGATAAGCATACCCTGAGTGTAGCCGTCAAGCGCCTGCTGATTTTTTGCGGCATTGCTGTTAATGTTCTCAGCCTTTTTATAGGCTTCATCTATCTGCTTTTGCATATCCTCACGGAGCTTTTCTAACTCGTCAGCGGACTTTTGCTTCTGCTCCTCAAGCTGTTGAGTGACAGCCTGCACCTGAGCTTTTGCGTCCTCTTTCTGACTGTCGGCAGATGCGGAAACATCGGTCATGACCCAGAAAAGCATTATCATGATAACATCGAGCAGGGAAGTCAGCTCAAGGACTATGCCCTTATTTTTCCTGAAACCATTCATGGCTGTTCACCGCTTTGGGAATGTTCAGCGTTGTTTCTTTCAAGATAGAGCTGAACATTTTTCTCGTTATCCTCTATTTTTGCAGAGATTATGCCGTCAAGAAATTTGAAGATTATAGCAAAAACAAGTCCCCAAAAAGTGGAGGTCAAAGCGCCATAGAAATTATCCTGAACGTTTGTCATATCGCCCACCATACCGAGGAGTGAGATAACAGTGCCGAGGATACCCAAGAGAGGGAAAATCCCTGTGAGATTTACGAACAGAGAATAAAGGCTTCCTGTGCGGTTACGCATAGAAACGATATCTGTTTCACGAATGTCCGAAATATCGCTGTCGGCCTGACGGCGGGAAGCACCTGAGTCGGGAACGAAGATGTTAAGATGAAGCTTGTTGTAGAGAACATCAGCCGATTTTTTAGTGAAATAAAAGACGAGGGCGGTCGCTACTGCAACCAAGAAAATTATCATGTCGAAGCCGAAAAAGTTCATAAAAATTACGGAAAAGAGTTTTTTCATGGATAAGACCCCCTATAGAGATAATGATAGCACATTTTGAGGTAAATTGCAAGATGTGGGGGCGGATTTTTAGTGAGGAGGGGAGGAATGAGGAATGAGGAATGAGCATAGCAGACCAAAGTAAATTGCAAGCATAAAGTA
>ENA-OUOW01000184-OUOW01000184.1-human-gut-metagenome-genome-assembly--contig:-NODE-184-length-66295-cov-4.514493_pt1 | contig 66295 bp, 49 predicted proteins | sample MGYA00237938_ERZ548769 | MGnify/ENA primary metagenome ERZ548769 (study PRJEB26490, sample SAMN05356870) | human gut metagenome | biome: terrestrial biome; feature: human-associated habitat; material... | reverse complement strand
TGAGCATACATATCAGTGTTATCACCGATGATCTTGATGGAGTTCTTGTTAGCACCTACAGTACCGTCTGCGCCAAGACCCCAGAACTTACAGTTGATGGTTCCTTCCGGAGTGGTTACCAGCGGAGCGCCAAGTTCCAGAGAAAGTCCGGTCACATCATCCACGATACCGATGGTGAACTCCTGCTTGGGGGAGTCCTTCTTGAGCTCGTCGTACACGGCAAATGCTGCCGCGGGCGGCTCGTCCTTGGAGCCAAGGCCGTAACGGCCACCGATGACGGTGATGTTGGAGAGGCCAGCCTCGTACAGAGCAGAGACGACATCCTCGTAGAGGGGCTCGCCCACGGAGCCGGGCTCCTTGGTGCGGTCGAGGACGGCGATCTTCTTGGTAGTCTCGGGCAGAACGGCCACGAGGTGCTTGATGGAGAACGGACGATACAGGTGAACCTCGACCAGGCCGACCTTCTCACCCTTGGCTACCAGGTAGTCGATGACCTCCTTGAGCGTGTCGCAGAAGGAGCCCATGCAGACCACGACGCGGTCGGCATCAGGAGCGCCGTAGTAGTTGAACGGCTTGTAGTCCGTGCCGATGCGCTTGTTGATCTCGTCCATGTAGGCCTCGACGACGTCGGGAAGCTCGTCGTAGAGGGTGTTGCAGGCCTCGCGGTTCTGGAAGAACGTGTCGCCGTTCTCGTGGGAGCCACGGGCGTGGGGGTGCTCAGGGTTGAGCGCGTGGTCACGGAAGGCCTGCACGGCACCCATGTCGAGCATCTCGCCCAGCTCGTCGAAGTCCCACGTCGCGACCTTCTGGATCTCGTGGGAGGTACGGAAGCCGTCGAAGAAGTTGAGGAACGGGGTCTTGCCCTTGACGGCAGCAAGGTGCGCAACAGGGGAAAGATCCATGACCTGCTGGACGTTGCTCTCGCAAAGCATGGCGAAGCCGGTCTGGCGGAAAGCCATAACGTCGGAGTGATCACCAAAGATGTTCAGCGACTGCGTAGCAACCGTACGAGCGCTCACGTGAAAGACCGTGGGGAGCTGCTCGGCAGCAATCTTGTACATGTTGGGGATCATAAGGAGCAGGCCCTGGGATGCGGTGTAGGTGCTCGTGAGGGCGCCCGCGCCAAGAGAGCCGTGAACGGTGCCTGCGGCGCCGGCCTCGGACTCCATCTCAACGACCTTCACCGGAGTACCAAAGACATTCTTCATGCCCTTGGCGGCCCACTGGTCGACATGATCGGCCATGGGGCTAGACGGCGTGATCGGGTAGATGCCCGCCACCTCCGTGTAGGCATACGACACCCAAGCCGCAGCCTCGTTGCCGTCCATCGACTTGAATTTTCTCGCCATATCCTCTCCTTCTCAGCAATACCGCCGTCATGACGGAAGTTGCCAAACTTTGTGACCCGGGGACTGGCTGGCCCCGAGACTTGTGCCTTGAAAACTGCGAAAAGCAGTTACCCAGACAATTTTATGATACCGCAACACACCCGGCTTCACACAGCAACGAGAGCATCGCAGGTCATCGAACAGCAGGGCTCAAGTTGGCTTAAATACCCTGTTCTAACTAGGGATTCATTGAACTGGGGCGATGCGGTCCGTATCGCCTCGTAGGTTTTGGAGGCGCCGCTGCTGCATATCAGGAATTTGCCAAACCCCCTTACCGCTTACCGCAATTATTGAACCGTTTACCGCAATGTGGGGTGCACCTATCGCTTTTTCTTTTGCGCGTCGAGAAGCCTTGCGTAGCCATCGGCAAGCTTGGTACCACGCGGGCCGGTAGCGTCTGAGGCGCACACGATGCCATGCTCATCTGAGACGAGAAAGACCTCATCGTAAGCAAGCGTGCCGGCAAGAAGACCCTGGGCAACCCCCTCTTCACACGCAACGGCAATGCCAACTGTATTGGCAAGGTCTCGTACGAGCGTAACGGCACCCGAAGCATCGGCCGAAGCGTCCATTCCACAGACGAGCGTGTCTCCGCGTACCACCCACAGGGTCTCCGGTGCCACGCCGGTCTCCTCCGCCTCTCGCGATGCCTCAAGCGCACGGTTAGCGAGAACGGATGCAGTAGGTGTCTCTATGGGTACGTAGGGTCCCACGGTCATAGCCGCCTGGCCCTTGTCGTCAAGCACAAGCATGAGGACGCCGTCCGGATTACGGGCAGAGCCGTCTTGCAGGGTCCACTCTATGTGCTGCTTTGCCCAAGCAACCAACTGTGTAGAGACCGCGCGGCCATTGACCACTCGTTTAGAGAGCGCGCGTAGGTGACGGTTCTCCATGGGCAGCTTGCCTGAGGCCAAGCGCCACCGGCATACGAGTACTGGACGTCCCAGGGTGAAGTCCTGATCTGGCCCTTTGTCACTCATAGTTGCCATCCTTCCGGCGCATTTCCCGCGCCGCATACACGAACGTCCGAATTCCATCAGGAGCGCCGGCCAAGAGGGCCGCGGTCTCGCAACGAGCATGGTACCCAATGCATTGCCAACGGCACTGTGAGAAGATGTGACACTATATGAAGCTAATCCCAAGACTCAGAGAGGTGCATACATGGCGTGGCGTGAGGAACGCACATGTGACGGGAAGGCCAGGCTTACCCAAGAGCTGACACTTGAGCAGCCAACGGAACGAGCGTTGTCCGCAGCTGCAAAGCTCGTAGGAAAGACCTGGTACCCCGACGAGCCAGCCAAATGGGATGGCCTCTGCGAGAAGATAGAGCTTGCCCATCACCTCGAGCATGCAACCTATGTGCGCGCGGCAATGCTCGGCGACCGCTTTGCCGGCATCGTCGCCGCCGGACCCGCGCAATCGGAGGCTGGAACGGCCCGCGCAGACGCAGGTGCCCTCTGGTATCGCAACCACATGCGCGCCTACGCACCCTGGGTGTTGGGGACCCCAGACGAGCCGCGAATTGGCCTCGCGCTTGCCCCCATTACCGCCGAGATAGCCCTCACGCAGGAGCTTGTGGAGCGCGGGGACGCCCGCTCTGCCTGGGAGATCACGCTTTTGGCCGTTGACCCAGCATTCCATGGCCACGGCATTGGACGTACGCTCTTTTCGGGCGCCCTTGACTACCTGCGTGCTCAGAGCGCGCCGGGCTTCTTCCTCGCCACGGATGACGGCTGCGATTTTGGCTTCTACGACCATCTGGAGCTCGAGCGAATAGCCTCAAGGGAGGCGGCCGCGTGTCCTGGCGTACCCCAGGGAGAAGAGGCCGTGGAGCTTGATGGCCCCAACGACGAGAAGCCCTTCCGGGTGTATCTCTACGGCGCATGGCTGGACGGCAAGCACGATGTGCGCTAGCGCGAACCTCCACTACGCAAGCACGACGATGGCCTCGCTCGACGCTAACACGCGCACGGCCAAGCGTCAGGTGGTAGGGCGCTTTGCGCCAACGCCTTCTGGCCGGATGCATCTGGGCAATGTCTTCTCGGCCCTTATGGCGTGGCTCGGTGCAAGAAGCGCAGGAGGGCGCATGGTCCTGCGGATAGAAGACCTCGACCCCAGGGCACAGGACCGCGAGGTTTCCCGCCTGCTGATGGATGACCTTCACTGGCTTGGATTGGACTGGGACGAGGGTCCCTACTTCCAAAGCGAGCGCGGAGAACTGTACTCGGAGGCAATCAAGCGCCTGGGCGAGCAGGGGCTCACCTACCCATGCTTCTGCACGCGTTCCGAGCTGCATGCCGCAACCGCGCCGCATGCCTCGGACGGCACCTATGTGTACCAGGGAACATGCAGAAACCTCTCGCCCGAGGAGGTTGCCAGAAAGGCCAGGCTGCGACCGCCCGCTACCAGGCTGCGCGTGCCAAGCGATGAGGACCCCGCGGGCATCATCTCCTTTGACGATGAGGTCTATGGCCACTGCTCCGAGGTGCTCGCGCGCGAGTGCGGAGACTTTCTGGTGCGCAGGAGCGACGGCGTGATTGCCTACCAGCTTGCAGTTGTTGTTGACGATGCACTTATGGGGGTAACGCAAGTAGTGCGTGGCCACGACCTTCTTGGGTCCGCAGCTCGTCAAATCTACCTGCAACGATTGCTCGGCTTTGAAGAACCCAACTACGCACACGTTCCCCTTCTCATCGATCCGGACGGAAGGCGCCTCTCCAAGCGCGACCACGATCTTGACCTTGGCGTTATTCGCGACGGTGGTTTCTCTTCCCGGCGGGTTGTTGGGTTTCTCGCCTCGCTTGTGGGGCTTGCGGAGAAGGGCGAGGAAGTCTCGGCAGACGAGCTTGTGCCACGCTTCTCTTGGAATACGCTTCGCAATCACCGCGATGACATTGTGATGAAGCATGGAGGCTTTCCTCCCTCCAAGGACGTGCCGCGCATAAGAGATGGGGAACGGCTGAGGAACTTCCCAACTCGGAAAACTGGGTTGTGACAAGCCGGCTTTGTGGGGTATCATGCTTGGGCACAACGTTCGGAGAGCTGACCGAGAGGCCGAAGGTGCTCGCCTGCTAAGCGAGTATTCCCTCCAAGGGAATCTGGGGTTCGAATCCCCAGCTCTCCGCCAGAGAATTGACGTACGAGCTTGGCCCACAAGCAAGGGCCGTTAGTTTGGACGTGAGCATAGGGGACCGGAGGCGGCAGCGCCTTCGGTCTCTTTTTTGCCGGCCACGGATGTGGCGGCTTTGCGACAAGTATGTGTGCAGAGAAAAGTTCTTGACTGGCGCCCGCAATCGTGCCATATTATCTAACCGCACGCGCCGTTACCTCAGCTGGATAGAGGACCTGACTACGAATCAGGGCGTCATAGGTTCGAATCCTATACGGCGCACCATGAACGCGCAGGCCAGACGATTTTTTCTCGTCTGGCCTTTTTCTTATCCGATAAGCCTAAATCTCCTCTACTGCGGGCCGATACGTCACGCCCGTGGCGGGTCCTAGCGCCTGATACGAGTACGGCACGCCCTTGGCATCGCAAAGATCCATAAGGTCGACGAGGGCATGCCTGCCACCCTGGAAGAACGAGCCAAGATGGGTTCTTATCTCCCCTTCTGCTTTGGCGCCATTTCCCAGAAGCTGGTCAAGTCCGTCCATGGCCTCTGGCGAGAAGACAACACGTACCTTATGCGAGGACTCCCCATACGCTACGCTTGCGGAGGGGCCGCTAACCTCCTCGCTTACCATGAGGGACCCGTCCTCGGCGTAGCCGGACGTGACCACGGAGACATCCCCAAGCCGCTCCTCGCGGGCGACAACCTGCATCCCGTTCTTCTGCTTGTCCTTCGCTGTCATTTTTTGCCCCTCCCCTTTGGATTGTGTGTTTCACTCAGTCTACCTTATTGGCGCCAAGAATGCGAACATATGTTCTTATCTGTCATTCACCGGCAATTCTCTTCGGCGAGCGGCATGCACCCAAGGCTACAGAGGGCGTTTTCTCCGGGTACCTTAGAACGTGGTTGTCTTGGGGACGGAGGAATGCATGAGCAAGGTCGACGGAGTGGGCGTTGCGTTCTGCGGTGGCGGCTTCCGCTCGTATGCTGAAGTCGCAGTTGTCGAGGTTCTGGCTCGGGAGGGCATCAACATTGGCGCAGTTGCGGGCACATCGATGGGCTCGCTTGTCGCCGCCCTCGTCGGGGCGGGCCTCTCGCCCGAGCGCGTCGCTGAGCTGCTGGTAGAGCTGGATCGCCGGGTTGTGGAGACGGGCACCCTCAAGAACCTGCGCCTGCGCGTGATCAACATGGTGACCTCGAACGGCATCGTCGAATCAGAAAAGATGCAGGAGCTTGCCCGCGGCGTCCTTGGCGAGGCGGGCATCCACACCTTTGCAGACTTCATCATGCCGGTCGCCATGCCTGCCGTGGACATTGTCTCGGGAGAGCTCACAGTGTTCACAAACGACCCAGAGCTCTTCAAGAGCACGGGTGCCGGCTGGACCTGTGTCTCGGGTGACGACCTTGACGTGGCAAGCTGCGCCTGTGCCTCGGCCTCATACCCCCTGGTCATCGCGCCAACCACCTACAGAGGCAACGTCTACATGGACGGCGGCTGCCGCATGAACCTCCCCACGCCACTGTTCGACAGAAACTCTGTGGACGCGGTGGTGGGCGTGGGGATGATTCGCCAGCTCGAGCCTCTCAACGATCTCAAGCCGCTTGCCATCGCGCAGAGGACCATGTCGTGCGGCGCAAACCAGCTCGACCGCCTGCACGCGCAGGCCGCCGACATCTACGTCAACCTGCCCGTCTCGGGCGCAGACGCCTTCCAGGCGGGAACCGGCCAGCAGGTCATCGAGGAGGCGCGTGAGATGCTCCGCGCCAATCCGGTTGACTGGAGCCCCGCGCGTCCCAGCGCCTTCTCGGCCATGCGACGCGCCGCCGTCGACGCAATCGCCAACATGGTCCGCGGGTGGCAGAGCTCGCAGCAGAACTCTTAGCGCGCTCAACTCATCCGCGCACAAAAGAGGGGGTGCCGCCACCAGACGACACCCCCTAATGAGACAAAGGGACTGTCCCTTTGTCTCATGCTTTGTCTCATGCGAGGGGCTTGATGACTTCCATGTCACGCATGTAGGGACGCAGGACCTCGGGCACCGTGATGGAGCCGTCGGCGTTCTGGTAGTTCTCCATGATGGCAGCCATGGTGCGGCCAACCGCAAGGCCGGAGCCGTTGAGCGTGTGGACCAGGCGCGTGCCCTTGAACTCCGCAGGGTCCTTGTAGCGGATGTCCGCGCGGCGTGCCTGGAAGTCCCAGCAGTTGGAGCAGGAGGAGATTTCCTTGTAATTGTTGTAGCTGGGCAGCCAGACCTCGAGGTCGTAGCACTTGGTGGCCGAGAAGCCAATGTCACCGGTGCAGAGCGTGACCACGTGATAGGGCAGGCCAAGGAGCTGCAGACACCTCTCGGCCTCGGCGACCATGCTCTCGAGCTGGTTCATCGAGTCCTCGGGCTTGGCGAACTTGACCATCTCGACCTTGTCGAACTCGTGAACGCGGATGATGCCACGCGTGTCGCGGCCGGCAGAGCCAGCCTCCTCGCGGAAGCAGGGCGTGAAGGCGGTGTACCAGAGCGGCAGCTTGTCACCGTCGAGAATCTCGTCCCTGTGAATGTTGGTGAGCATGACCTCAGCCGTGGGGATAAGGTACATGCCGCCGCTCACGTGGTAGAGGTCCTCGTCGAACTTGGGCAGCTGACCCGTGCCAAAGAGGGAGTCGTAGTTGGTGATGACAGGCGGCCACCATTCGGTGAAGCCGGCCTTCACGTGCGTATCGATAAAGAAGTTGATGAGCGCGCGCTCCATGAGGGCGCCCGCGCCACCAAGCAGGTAGAAGCGCGTGCCGGCAAGCTTGATGCCGCGCTCGAAGTCGATCATGCCAGTGGAGGGGCCAAGGTCCCAGTGCGCCTTGGGCTCGAAGTCGAACTGCGTGGGCTCGCCCCAGCGACGGACCTCGGGATTGTCGGAGTCGTCGACGCCATACGGCACGGACTCGTGCGGGATGTTGGGAATGGCAGCAACCAGGTCAAACAGGTCCTTCTCGACCTTGGTGCGCTTGTCGTTAAGCTCGGCGATGCGGTCCTTGCTGGCCGCGACCTTGGCCTTCGCAGCCTCAGCCTCCTCCTTCTTGCCCTCGCGCATGAGCTGGCCCACCTGCTTGGAGATGGAGTTGCGGTCTGCCTGAAGCTGCTCAACCTCGGCGATGACCGAGCGACGCTCCTCGTCAAGCTCGAAGAAGCGCTCGCGATCCCAATGCGCGTTCTGGCGAGAGGCGCAGGACTTGTCTACGAGGTCTGGATTCTCTCGCACGAACTTAATGTCGAGCATGTGTGAACTCCCTTGCGTATGTGCGACGATATGCCGCAGCGATGTCCGGCGCGCCAAAGCCGCTACTGTGGCTCGGCGGCGCTCCAAGTATATACTTGTGCGGTATCCGTTGGCCCCTTGCGGGCCCAAAGCCCGGGAGGCTTACGTATGGACTTCTTCACCTGGCTCTTCAGCGATAGGACCGGCGTGGTGTGCCTCGTGATTGGCGGCATGCTGGTATGCCTGCTCATCTCGTTTGTCCTTGAGCGCCGCACGCGCAAGGAGTACTACAACCACGAGAAGTCCGACGACGACTGGGACCTCTTTGACGACGATGAGGATGAGGACGAGGACGCTGACAAGTAGCCTCATGGGGCAATGGGGCCGAGAAGAACGGCGGCGCCGGAGCAGCGGGCGACGGTGTCGCTTTTTCTGCGAGGTATGTACCGCCCGCTTGGGCGATATTTCGTCGCCGGAAGGCGCGTTTCTGATTCGCGCCGGACGATGATAAAAAGAACCCCTCCGATGGAAACCAGCAGAGGGGCTCTAGCATTTTATGGTGCGGGCGAAAGGACTTGAACCTTCATGAGATTGCTCTCATACGGACCTGAACCGTACGCGTCTGCCAATTCCGCCACGCCCGCGTGCTGGGATATATTACAGCATCCAGCCGAAAATGCCAACAGAAGTTTGACGAAAGTCTGGGTTAGCAGGACCTTCGGCTGCGTCCAATGGCCACATACAAGCGCCCCAAAGACTGCAGCCCAACTCGATTAGGTAGAATGGGCTCATCACGGCCAGAAAACCAAGCCACAAACGCACAACGAGGAGTCGCCGTGGGCAGCACCAACCCCACACAGAGCGCCGTACGACCGGTCAGGCCCGGCTCGCACGCCATCCCCGAGGAGACCCTCCTCGGGCGCTACCGCGTGCTCGCACGACGCGGCGCGGGTGGCTTTGGCACCGTGTGCACCTGCTGGGACACGCGCCTGCAGCGTCGCGTAGCGATCAAGCGCATACCCCTGCTAGCCACAGAGGATGCGGACGGCATCTCCGCATCCACGGCTGACGAGGCCCTTGCCGAGGCCCGCACGGCCTGCCTTCTCGCCCACCCCAACATTGTGACGGTCTACGACTTCGAGACCGACGGCACCTACGCGTACCTGGTCATGGAGTACGTCGACGGCCTCAACCTAGCCGAGCTGCTGGCCCGCGTGGAGGACGGCGTCCTCACGCACGATGAGTGCGCGCACGTGCTGCGCTCGGTGGCGGCCGCACTCACGTACGCACATGAGAACGGCGTGCTTCACCTGGACATCAAGCCCACAAACATCATGATTGACCGCCAAGGCACCGTGAAGCTGGCGGACTTTGGCATGGCAACGCTCGCTTCGGCAGCTGGCTACGGCGGCGCGCGCGGCGGCACCGTGGGCTATATGCCACCCGAGCAGATTCAGGGGCTTCTCGTCGACGAGCGCACGGATGTCTTCTCTCTTGCAGTCGTGACCTGGCAGGCGCTTACGGGGAGAAGTCCGTTTGCCTCTGCCACGCCCAAGGGCTCGCTCGATGCCATTATCCGCGGCCCCAAGCCGCCAATATCCAAACTTGATCCCGACCTCGCACCGGAAGCCGAAGCGGCCCTGCTCCACGCCCTGTCCCCCACCGCAGCGGAGCGGACTTCTTCCGTCAGGGGGTTTGCGCGCGGCATTTTTCCCGCGTTGGGCGACGGAGCCGAAGGCGCAGAGTCGCTGCGCGAGCTGGTTGACCAGTCCGAGAACGACGACCCCTCGGTTGCCGCCGAGCCCTCCGACCTGCCCGCGCACGTGCGGCTGCCCTGGCTTGCCCCAGCGCTTGAGCGGGCGGCGTCTGCCGTGTGCACCTTCTTTGCGATGTACGCCACGCTACCCGCGCTGCCTGGTACCACGGGAGCGTTTTCGCTGATAGGCGCCCTTGTCTCTGCAGCGGCGTGTGCCGCCTGGCCACCCATTGGCTCGGCACTTGCCGGCGTTGCCCTGGTAGTTGCCTTTGCGACGGCAAACGTCACATCGATGTCGTTCCCGCTTGCCCTGGCGGTTGCGGTGTGCCTTGCAACATGGTGGGTTACCTGCGGACGCACCGACCACGTATCCACAGCGGCGGTGCTTGCCCCGGCATGCCTCAACTCCCCTGCGGCGGGAGTAGCGTTGGCAGGCTATGGCATGGATCCGCTGCCCGCAGCCGCCACGGGTGCCGCGGGCGCGCTCCTCTCGCTTCTGGCGAGCACAGCGGCCTCCAGCGGATTCTCGGCACAGACCACCATCGCGACGCTGGCAATCCTGCTTGCAAGCCCCGCTACCTGGGTCATTGTTGCGGGATGTGGCATCTCGGCGCTCATCGCCTCTGCCGTGGCAATGCGGGGAAGCGTTGCCTCGGGCATTGTTGGCCAGGTGCTGGGCGCCACTTCCATCATCTTGTTTTGGCTTCTCGCCGGCAGAATGGAATCTAGCGGATATTGGTTTGGCCGTATATTGGACGGCTGTGGCCTTGCTGTATTCTTGAGTCTGTTTTTGTGTGTAGAAACCGTCCTGAGAGGTCCTTTAAGCGGGGACCAGGAAGGCGAGGATTCAGATGAGCTTTCTCAGTGATTTTGAGGGCCGAATTAGCTCGGTCTTCGAGTCTGCCCCACAGGGCTATGCAGAGCCGTTCTCGTTCAAGAAGCTCGCAAAGCATGCCGCCCGCAAGATGGAGAGCGAGACGTACCGCATAGATGGCGTGGATACCGCACCCGCTCTCTACACGGTGTTGGTGTCGGCCGAGGACGACTCTCTCATGCGCCCGCTCTACGAGCGCATTGACTACGAACTTGGCGAATTTATCTCCGAGTCCGCCAACAAGAAGGGCTACGCCCTGGTTGGCAGGCCGCTCGTACGCTTCATGGTGGATGAGACCCTCAAATCCGGCAAGTTCTACGTCGACGCCGAGAACGTCAACGAGCAGACCCTTTCCCGTCTTCGCGAGGAGGAGCGCGCATTTCTCGGCGGCAACTCCAGCGTGGGTGGCGCGGCGGCCATTGGCAAGCCCCGCCGTCCGTCCGCAGGCCATCTCAACCCCATCCCGCAGCCCGTGGCGCCCGCCCCTGCCCCCCAGGCAGCCCCCAGTGGAACCGACGCTGGGCTGGACGTTATGCCCATGGACTACGTCGAGCCCGCTGGTGGCGTGATTCCCGCAGTGGCCTCGCCCTCCTCTTCCACGCCTATGCCGGTGCCCTACGTGGACGCTAGCCCCTCGCAGGTTGTGGCACCCGTGGCCGTGCCGGTTTCGACTCCCGCCGCCGGCGTGCAGCCGGTGGTCCAGCCCGTCTCCCCGGCCCTCCAGCAGCAGGCTCAGGCAGTCGTGGATGCAATGCCCCATCCGGCCGGCTTCCCAACGCCCGCGCCTCAGCAGCAGGCCCCGCGTCAGGCGCCTAGGACGGTGCCCGACACGCGCCGACGCAACATCCCCGCGAATACCGCCGTGCCTCAGCAGGTCGTAACGCGCCCTGCCAGCTGCATGCTCATCGACCGCCAGAGCGGTCGCACCTACGCTGCCCAGGCACCCTCGTGCCTCATTGGACGCGAGCGCTCGCAGTGCGGCATCTACCTGCGCGATCCCAACGTCTCGCGCCGCCACGCCGAGCTCTCCTATGACGGGAGCAACTGGCACATCGTTGACCTCAACTCCACCAACGGCACGCTCGTCAACGATGTCGACGTGGACGAGTGCGTCCTTCGCGACGGTGACCTCATCACCGTTGGCCTCGTGAACCTCGAGTTCAGGGAGAGCTAGGCCATGATTGACCTGATTCTCTTCGCCGGGCGAATCATCCTGGTGGTCCTTCTCTACGTGTTCCTCTTTGCCGCCATGCGCGCCGGCGTGGGCCTGGTGCGCGGCCAGCGCAAGGACACCGCCATCTGGTGCGTGGACGTCGAGAAGGGCTCGCGCGCCATGCGAGGCCTGCACGTGGACGTGCTTGGCCCCGTGGTCGTGGGACGCTCGCCCTCATCTGACATCGTGATTGACGAGCCGTACGTCTCGGCCACGCATGCACGCTTCACCATCCAGGGGCCGGCCCTCGTCCTGGAGGACCTTGGCTCCACTAACGGGACCATGGTCAACGGCCACGTCATCGACCAGCCCGTAACCCTTCGCGACGGTGACGAGGTGCAGGTTGGCGACACCGTCATGCGAGTGAGCCGCCAATAATGGCCGCCGAGGACCCAGAGACCCCGCTCAGGGACGCACCGCTCGACGCAGCAGCTCCCGATGCCCACACCGCAACGGTGGTGGGAAAGCACGCTGCTGTGGAACACGGCGCACATGCCGCCGCCAAGCAGGCGTCCGCAAGCGTTTCGGCTGCGAGCAGCGCCCCCCGCGATGAGGGCACGCCCTCATCCGCAGACTCAACACAGCCCCAGGAACCCGTCAACGCCCCCGGCCGCGCGACCATCCCCGTGGAAGGCCGAGCCGGAGCCGACGCCACCAGCGGCAAGAACGCGTTCATCTCATGGGGCGCCCGCTCCGACGTGGGCCTGGTAAGAAGCCATAACGAGGACTCGTTCCTCATTCGCACGCCATGCTTTGCCGTATGTGACGGCATGGGTGGCCACGCCGCCGGCGAGGTAGCAAGCTCTATCGCCGTGGAGACCATTGGCGAGAAGGCCCCCGCAACCGCAGACGACACCCTCCTGGGCGCCGCAATTGAGGCCGCCAACCTGGCCGTTATCAAGGGGGCCGAGGAGGGCCGCGGCAAGCCCGGCATGGGCTGCACGGCCTCGGCGGCACTCATCGATGGCAACCGCATGGCTATTGCCCACGTAGGAGATTCTCGCATCTACCTCCTCCACGCAGGCACGCTGGTACGCGTTACGCGCGATCACTCCTACGTCGAGGAGCTTGTGGACGCCGGGCAGATAACCGCCGACGAGGCCCGCGTGCACCCCTCGCGCTCAATCATCACGCGCGCCCTGGGCTCCGACCCGGATATGTACGCTGACCACTTCTCGATCGAGGTGGCCAATGGCGACCGCGTGATCATCTGCTCCGACGGACTCTCCAGCATGGTCCCCGACAGCGAGATAGAGTCGGTGGCCGTCTCGAGCGCCACACCGCAGCAGGCCGCAGACAACCTGGTCTCGGCCGCGCTTACCGCGGGCGGCGCCGACAACGTGACTGTCATTGTGGTCGACATCCTGAATGACGGCGTTGCGGCGGCGGCACGCAAGCACTCGGTGGGCTTTGCCCTTCGCGTGGTGGTGGCCATGGTGGTAGTGGCCGTTGTTATTCTCGGCGGCATCTTCGCCTTTGCCAAAAACGAGTGGTACCTGGGGGTCGACGGCGACACCGTGGGCATCTACCAGGGTATTGACGGGGAACTTCTTGGTATTTCGCTCTCCAACCTGGTGCAGACCACAGCGGTGGAGGTAAGCGACCTGCCTACAAACGTGGCAACGCAGCTTGAGAATGGTGGAGTGCGCGTTGACTCAGAGGAGGCGGCCCTCTCCACCGTGGAGTCATACCGTTCGCAGATAGACGCCGAGAAGACCAAGGCAGCCGAGAAGGCCGCCGAGGTCACGGCCGAGGGCAACCCCGCAGGCGAGGCCGCGCCAGAAGGCGACGCCCAAATGGATGAGTCCGGCGCAGACTCTGGCACAGACTCTACAAGCGGAGACAACGCGACAAGCACCGACGCTACTGGAACTACTGGGGACACGACGCAGACAAACGGGGGTGAGTGACCGTGGCCAACGAGGGAATCCGCGGTGGCAACCGCAGGAACATGGAGCTTCTCTTCCTCTGCCTGGCAGCCGTGCCGGTAGTCCTGCTCTACGCCCTGTACGTCGTGAACGACAACGTGACGCTCTCCCTGGACACGCTCGCCGTGCCCGTGGGGCTCTTTGTGGCGTTTGCTGTGGCCCATGTGGCCATTCGGATCCTTGCCCCCGACGCAGACCCCGTGATCTTGCCCGTGGTCTTTTTGCTCTCGGGCCTAGGCATTGCCTTTGTCACGCGCCTCGCCCCAGACCTGGCCGATAACCAGGTCCTGTGGCTCTTCATCTCGGTTGCGGCCATGATTGCGACGCTCTTCTTTGTGCGCAACCTCGACAAGCTGGCAGACTATAAGTACACGCTGGGGCTTGTGGGCGTGATCTTGCTCATCCTGCCCATGATCATTGGTACCGAGAAGAACGGCAGCAAGCTCTGGCTCACGTTTGGCAGCTTCTCGTTCCAGCCGGGCGAGCTGGCAAAGATCCTCATCGTTCTGTTCCTGGCCTTCTACCTTGCCTCCAACCGAGAGGCGCTCTCCGTCACTGCGCACCGCGTGGGGCCGTTCCGCATTCCGCGCTTCCGCATGCTGCTCCCCCTCTTCATCATGTGGGGCATCAGCCTGCTCATCGTCATCTTCGAGCGCGACCTGGGCAGCGCGCTTCTCTTCTTCATGTACTTCGTGGTCATGCTCTACGTTGCCACCGGTCGGTGGAGCTACGTGTTCATTGCCATTGGCCTTCTCGTCATTGGCTTCTTCTTCTGCTACCACTTCTTCTCGCACGTGAAGATCCGCGTGGACATCTGGCTTGACCCCTGGAGCGATGCGCAGGATAGCGGCTATCAGATCGTGCAGTCGCTGTACTCCATCGCCGACGGCGACCTGGTGGGCACCGGCATTGGCAAGGGCATGCCCACCCTCATCCCCTTTGTCGAGAGCGACTTCCTCTTCTCGGCCATCGCCGAGGAAATGGGCCTTTTGGGCGCCAGTGCCGTCATCATCCTCTACATGCTCTTCTGCGTGCGCGGCTTTGCTACCGCGGCGCGCGCCAAGTCCGACTCTTCCGCCTTTGCCGCGGTGGGTCTAACCACGGTCATCGGCTTCCAGGCGTTCCTCATCATTGCCGGCGTCACCAAGCTTTTGCCCCTCACGGGCGTGACGCTTCCCTTCATGAGCCAGGGCGGCAGCTCGCTTCTCTCGAGCTTCATCATCGTGGGCCTGCTCCTGCGTGCGGGCGACGAGGGCACGGGCCGCGAGGCGCAGCTTGTGGCCAGCACGCCCGAGAGCGGCAACGGCCGCGTGTCGCTGCTGGGCGCCCAGGCGTCCGCCTTTGTCCACGGCTCGCACGCCCGCGCCCGCTTTGAGGTGCAGGGCGAGGAGTCCGGCGTCCTTGGCCGCGTGGCCTTGGGCAAGCGGCTCACCGCGCTCATCACCGCCTTTGCGGTGCTCTTTGCGGCGCTTATCGCCAACCTCACCTACCTGCAGGTGATCAACGCCAGTACCATCCAGCACATGCCGTCCAACAACCACACCATCGCCAAGAGCGCCTACGCGCAGCGCGGCGCCATCATTACCTCCGACGGCGTGACGCTGGCTGAGAGCCTGCGCCAGGAGGACGGCACCTACCTGCGTTCCTACCCGCAGGGTTCGCTTGCGGCGCACACGGTTGGCTACATCTCCACGCGCTACGGCACCTCGGGCATCGAGTCCACCATGAACGACACGCTCACGGGTAGCTCCAACTACTCGGATTGGAAGAATGCGCTCTACTCGCTGGCAGGAGTCCAGGAGCCCGGAAACACTGTGGCACTCACGATCAACTCCCAGATGCAGCGTGCGGCGGAGTCTGCCCTCGAGGGCTACACGGGTGCCGTGGTGGTGCTCGACCCGTCCACGGGAGCAGTTCTCGCCAAGGCTAGCGCGCCTACGTACTCCAACGACCAGCTGGATGAAATCATGAGCTCGGGTGGTTCGGGCTCGCAGCTGCTCGACCGCACCACGCAGGCGCTCTACTCGCCCGGCTCCACCTTCAAGGCGGTCACGCTCTCCGCGGCGCTCGACACCGGCACCACCTCGCTCGACACGGTCTACGACGCCGAGCCGGCGCTGACCATCGGCGGCGCCGAGGTGAGCAACTACGGCTACAACGACTATGGGACCCCCACCCTAAAGGAAGCCTTCGCCCTCTCGTCCAACACGGTCTTTGGCCAGGTGGGCGTGCAGGTTGGTGCCTCCAACCTGGTAAAGTACGCCGATGCCTTTGGCTACGGGACCAACGTTGGCCAAGACTTCAACACGCAGGCATCCCTCATGCCCGAGCCGTCCGAGATGACCGAGTGGGAGACCGCATGGGCGGCGTGTGGGCAGCCCGTAGGCCAGCACCCCAGCCCCGCCGGCCCGCAGGTGACCGTGATGCAGAACGCTATGGTCGCCCAGGCGGTCGCTAACGGCGGCGTGGTCATGAACCCCTACCTGGTCGATCACGTACTCTCGCCCGAGGGAGCGGTGATCTCTACAACACAGCCCAAGTCCCTTGGCCAGGCCATTTCGGCCGACACAGCCTCCAAGGTAAAGGAGGCCATGCTCGGAGTCGTAGACCACGGCACTGGCAGAAGGGCCAAGGTTCAGGGCGTCCAGGTTGCCGGCAAGACCGGCACCGCCCAGATCGAGGACGGAAAGATCAACTCGTTCTTCATCGGCTTCGCGCCGTACGACAACCCCACGCTCATCATCTCGGTCGTCATCGAAGGAGCAGATGGCACCGACGTCGAGGGGTATGCCGCCGGCGTGGCGGGGCAGGTCCTTGCGAGCTGCCTCAATATCCAGGCACTTGGCGCAAGCTGATGAGGGAGGCACGGCTGTCGCACGTGATGAGTTTCTTGTAACGAAAACGAACCGCCGAGCACTTCAAACGTAGACGCAAGACGCGGTGTTGCCGCTTGGGTGATAGGAGAGGCAGATGGCAGACAGGGTCCTTGGTGGAAGGTACCAGGTCCTCGACAAGGTGGGCACGGGAGGCATGGCCACGGTGTACCGTGGCATGGACCAGGTTCTGGGGAGGACCGTCGCCATCAAGACGATGCTGCCCCAGTACGCAACCGATCCCTCGTTCGCCGCGCGCTTCAAGCAGGAGGCGCAGGCTGCGGCAGCGCTCAACAGCCCGTACATTGTCTCGGTCTATGACTGGGGCAAGGACGGCGACACCTACTACATCATCATGGAGTACCTGCGCGGCACCGACCTCAAGAGCGGCATCCGCAAGCATGGCGCGCTTGACTGCAAGAAGGTCGCACAGATTGGCTCGCAGATCGCTCAGGCACTCTCCGTGGCCCACAACCACGACATCATCCACCGCGACATCAAACCGCAGAACATCATGGTGCAGCCCGACGGCAACATCAAGGTGATGGACTTCGGCATCGCGCGCGCAAAGAACAGCCACCTCACCACCGATAACTCCGTGCTTGGCACGGCGCACTATGTCTCGCCCGAGCAGACCCAGGGCAAGCCTCTTGGCCCCACCACCGACCTCTACTCCCTGGGCATTGTGATGTACGAGGCCGCCACCGGCCGCGTGCCGTTTGACGGCGACAACGCCGTGACCGTGGCCATGAAGCAGGTCACCGAGCAGCCCGTGCCACCCAGCCAGATCAACCCCAACGTGGATCCGCAGCTTGAGGCCATCATCCTCAAGTGCATGCAGAAGGACCCCAAGGACCGCTTCCAGACGGCCGACGAGCTCTACCACACGCTGCATGACTATCTTTCCGGTCGTATGCAGGCGGTCAACAACGCCACGGCTATGCTGCCCGCCACCCCTACCACCCCGCTGTCGCGTGGGAACGGCTCCACGCAGAGCCTGCCGCGTACGCAGAGTACCGGCAGGATGCGCCCTCAGTCCGCCACCGAGCAGGCGGCGCAGGAAGAGGAGGAGCGCCAGAAGAAGCAGAAGCGCAACCGCGTGCTTGCCATCGTTGGCGCCATCGCCGGCATCGTGGTTGTGGCACTCATCATTGCAAGCGTGCTGGGGTCTGGCTCCAAGGCCTACTCGGTGCCCAACCTCCTTGGCCTCACGCAGGACGACGCCCAGGCCCAGCTCGACTCCGACGGTCACGGCTTCCAGATAGGCAACGTGTCCGAGCAGTACTCCCCCTCCGTCGAGGAGGGCAAGATCATCGAGCAGACCCCCGGAGCCGGCAGAACGGCAACCGAGGGCTCGAGCATCGACATTGTGGTCTCGAAGGGCGAGGAGCCAGCGGCATCGGTCACGGTGCCAGACCTCACCAACTGCACGCCTTCAGAGGCGCAAGACCTGCTCAACAAGTACGGGCTCAAGGGGCAGGCCGGTGACTCCGTCTACAACGCCGACGTCGAAGTTGGCCACGTTGCCGAGCAGGAGCCTGCGGCCGAGACCTCCGCCAAGGCCGGCGACACCATCACCTATCACCTCGCGCAGGGCGCTGAGCAGGTCTCCGTTCCCAACGTGGTGGGCGAGTCCCAGTCCAGCGCAACGAGCACGCTCCAGAGCGCGGGCTTTGAGGTGAGCGTCACGCAGTCCTCCTCGCCCAGCGTCGAGAAGGGCAACGTCATTAGCACCAACCCCTCCGCCGGTACGAGCGCCGACAAGGGCAGCACCGTGACCATTACGGTCTCCACCGGCCCGTCCTCCGTCTCGGTGCCCAACGTTTTGGGATATGACGAGTCCTCCGCCGAAAGCGCGCTCAAGAATGCCGGCTTCGGCGTGACGGTAACTACCGAGGCAAGCAGCACGGTTGCAAAGGGCAAGGTAATCTCCCAGTCCGCCACCTCCGCAACGTCTGGTTCGACAATCACAATTGTGGTTTCAAGCGGGTCCGGCAGCTCCAACTCCGGCACCAACAACGGTTCGAACAGCAATGGCAACTCGTCGACCAACAACGGCGGAACTAACTCGGGCAACGGCGAGGGTACCAACACCGGCTCGACGACCAGCGGGACGTAGGGAAGGCTGCTGGTGAGATAAGCCCCGGTCGCAGCAATGCGGCCGGGGCTTTGTTGTTGGTGGGGGCAGCAGCCCCCTTAGCTTGCGAGCTTGTTTGTCTTGGGCAGGAACTTTGCGGGAATCGGACGCCGTAGGCGCCATATGATAGTCATAGGTCTTGAACCGCTATGACTAACGGGATCTACGAGTCCCAGGAACGTGTATGGTTGCGTTCCATATGAATCCTTGCTGTATTCGCGAACGAACAGGGCGACCCTGGTTTTCCTTTGCTGCTCCTCATCCCACTGGCGTATGTAGCGCCTGCCGACCGTTGAATCTGCTGACGTCTTGTTCTGACTCTGCCAATGGAAGAGCGTCTCGCTTATTGAATAGTCTTCGTACATGGTCGATGGAGAGTATTCCTTCTCGGACTTGTTGAGAGTGTTCACAAGCACGTCAATGGCCTTGTCCTTGACGTAGGAGACTCCCTCGCGCACGTTCTGCGGATCCATACGATCCATCGCAACAAAGATCTGATCCCTCGTGTACTGGCAGTGGAGACTGAGCGGGCAGTCAAAGCCCAGGTCAACCTCCTCGTCTACGAAATCAATCTCGCCCTTCCTCAGTTCTAGCAGGTCACGCAGCTCTTGAGAGAGCGTGCGGTTCTCGCAGACCCTGCGCATGCACTCGGCCGCATTGGCAAAGGATCTGTCTCTAAAGGAGTTTGGCCAGACGGTGATCTGGAACATGTTGAGCATTCGCCGCTCGCGCGGGGAGCACGTCTCCCAATCGAGCCCTTCTGGGTCCTTGAGGCATGCAATCAGACAGTCAATCCAATTGCGCGAATCGATGGAGCACAACCTCATGAGCGCCTTTGTGAGGTCGCTCTCATCTGGATCATGGAAGTCCTCCCTCACCCCAGCTTCGACACAGAGACGAGAGAAGGACGCGTGTTTGTAGATGTCTCGCACATCCAGGTGGTGGTGGGCCACAAAGTTCGCAAAGGTAAGGGGTAGGCCCAAGTCCGCCTCGAAGGTTCGTATCGCAGCGACAATTGCCGGCTTGCCGCCAAGGGCATATCTGATGTTGTCGAGCACATGTTGCTGAGCAATGCGCTCCAGGTGGATGTAGCAGCCCTTTGGCGCAGCTGTAAAGCCATTCTTTACCTGCCGCTCTATAGGGTCGGTCGTTTGCTCGAGAAGCGCCTTGAATCGGCTCTGGAAATCGAACCTGCGGTTCTGCCCGCCAATAAAGTCGAGGACGGTCAGGCACTCCTTGCCATCCGAGAGTCGCAGACCACGGCCAAGCTGCTGGAGAAACACAGTCAGAGACTGTGTTGGTCGCAGGAAAAGCACCGTATCAATCTCGGGGATGTCCACGCCCTCGTTGAAGAGGTCGACGGTAAAGATGAACTTTATTCTCCCCTCCACGAGGCAGGCTCGCGCAGAAGCACGCTCTTCCTGCGGAGCATCCGACGTCAACGCAATCGAGGGAATCCCAAGGTGCGAGAACTGCTCGGCCATGAACTTGGCATGGGCCTTGCTCACACAAAAGCCCAGCCCATGTATGCCGTCAATGTCCGTCACGTACTTCTCGACAGAACGAGCCACCAGCTGAGCTCTTCTTTTCGCGTTCTCTGTCTCGAACACGTAGACTCGCTCAAGGTCACTCTCGTCATAGCCTCCGCGGCTCCACCTGACCGACGTTAGGTCAACCGTATCGTCGGTAACACCAAAGTAGCTAAAAGGGCACAGGAGCTTGCGATCGATTGCCTCTGGAAGACGAATCTCAGCCGCAACGCGATTGTCAAACCACGGGAGAATGCTCTTGCCGTCGGCTCGCTCTGGGGTGGCCGTCAGGCCAAGCAGTACCTTTGGCGTGAAGTGCTCTAACAGGGCCTGGTACGATTCAGCAGCACCGTGATGTATTTCGTCGACAATGATGTAGTCGTAGTAGGTTGGTGTGATGACGTCCGTAAGGTTGCGGGAGTTTATCGTCTGTATCGAGACAAACAGGTGGTCAAGGCTATCCGGGCTGTTGTAGTTGCCGACAAACAGCTCACCAAAGTTCTGGTCGTGAAGAATGCCCCTGAAGCACGCAATCGACTGCTCGAGGATCTCCCTTCGGTGCGCCACGAAGAGCAGCCGCGCCGGACGACCATCGTTATACCGCTTGCAGTAGTTGCGGTAATCAAAAGCAGCGATGACCGTCTTTCCAGTACCAGTTGCAGCCACTACGAGGTTGCGCCAACATCCGCGGACCTCGCGCTCTGCCTGAAGCTTGTCTAGGATTCTCTGCTGGTAGGGATAGGGGGTGACGTCGAATGAGTAGCTTATGGCCCCCAGGCCCTGCTGCGAATCGCGACCCTTCTCGTGCTGGATGGCTGCCACAAGTTTTGCCTGGTCGTCGGGCAAATAGTCTTCGAACTCCGGTTGGTTCCAGTACGTCTCGAACGTTGCCTCAACCTTGTTGAGCGTATCTGGCTGGTCAGCGCGACTGATCTTTAAGTTCCACTCCAGGCCACTAGAAATGGCAGGGTTTGAGAGGTTGGAAGATCCAACGTACGCAGTAGTAAAGCCGGTGTTGCGCCTGAAAACATAGGCCTTGGCATGCAGCCTGGTTCGTGAGGTGTCATAGGAGATTTTTACTTGAGCCCCAGGCAGCTTGGCCAGTTCTGTCACGGCTTTAGGATCGGTTGCACCCATATAGCTCGTGGTGATTATCTTGAGCTCTCCCCCACGACCGGCAAAGGCACGCAGCTCGTCCATGATGAGGCGAAGCCCGCTCCATTTAATGAACGAGACAAGCATGAGAATCTGATCCGCGGATTCAATCTCTTTCTTGAGCTCGGTGTAGAGCTGCGGCTCGTGCGCCGATCCCGTAAAGAGCGAGGTCCTTGCGATGGAGGTGTCCGGCCTCACAAAGCTGAGCGTGCGACCCGTTGCGGGGCCAACGGAGTTCATGCGGTCTCTAACAGAAAGGAGCTGTCTGGCAGGCGAGTCAACCTCATCGGCAGCAATGGACAACCCAAGCTCGGGGTCATCTGGCGAGACGCTCTCCGCCATATTCTTGATAATAGAATTAACGATCTTCACCTGACGTTGAAGAGCGTCCTTCCCACTAACCCCATCGAGCGACTGGCGCACGGCCCTCTCGACATATGCCGAGAGGATACGAGATGCCTCGGCGGAATCGATGTTCCCCTCGAAGACGTCTTGCGAAGAAGATGCCTCGTTGATCTTGCCCCTAAGCGCCTGGCTAATGGTCTGCTCATATAGCCCTGGCTTCAGCATGTTTGCTCCTGTTGGATCTGAGGTTATAGCATCACGAATTTCGAGGTGCACATGCATCCAGGATCGACAATGGCGACGAGAAATGCAAGGAACTATGCACGGCAGGGGGTGAGAGGGACAAACGCCCGGTTGTCTCTGAGGCCGGCACTCGACCGTGCGTACTTCTCGTTCAGGCAGTTATCCGGAAAGCGAGCAGACCCGCCCCCCTAGCTCATCTCGAGCCAAGTCGCAATGTTTCTCACCAGCGCACCATCTGCCTCGAAATTCCCTTCAGCGCGCTCCACAACAAAGCGTCGCTCACGAGGTATGCCAATCTCATCGCCAACGGCATGCAGGTACCGAGTAAAGCTACTTCGATAGGTCTGCGACGATTTGATTTCTGCCAGGAAAGCTCGATCGGGATCGGTCAGGTCAACCAAGTCTACTTCGGCTTTGTTTTCGTCACGATAGAAGTAGAGGTCAGGTTCCCTGCCTGCATTGAGGTGTGTCTTCATCCGCTCCTCAACCACGAAGTTTTCGAACACTACCCCTAAGTACGGACTCGTGAGCAGCTGGCTTAGCGTTCGAATACGCAGCAGGTAGCACAGCAAGCCAGTGTCATAGAAGTAGAGCTTGGGAGTCTTGGTAAGGCGCTTTCTCAGGTTTGCATGGTATGGCCTTAGCCGAAATACGATATAGCTCGACTCGAGCATGGAAAGCCAAGAGTTGATGGACTCCCTCGAAACGCCCGCATCACTTGAAAGGCGCGAGACATTGATTAGGCTCCCGGCACATTGAGCGCAGAGCCCCAGTAGCGTTCTGTAAGAAGAGAGGTTCTTCACGCCAAGATAATCTCGAACATCGCGCTCTACGTACGTCTCAATATATGCCGAATAGAATGTCTCCGCCGGAATGTCAACGTCATAGAGCCGCGGGTACCCGCCTCTCAACATGAAGGAATCAGACGTAAGGTTGCCATCCCCCGCCCTGGCCTCCAAGAACGATAGCGGCAGCAGTTTGAGCAGACCAACCCTTCCTGCCAATGACTGCGTGATCTGCTTGAGGAGCAAGAAGTTCTGCGACCCAGAGAGAACGTACTGTCCGGGCTCGTTGCTCTCGTCAGAAGCAACTTGAATCATCGAGAACAACTCCGGAGCAAGCTGCACCTCGTCTATTACAAGGCGATTTGGTCGGTTTCTTATGAAGCCGACGGGGTCGCTGAGGGCTTGCTGCCGAGTCTGCGGATTCTCCAGATTGACGTACGTGTAATCAGAGAAGACCTCTCTTACAAGGGTGGACTTGCCGCTCTGGCGTGGGCCGGTGACCGAGACTACAGGAAACCAGTTTGATAGCTGAAGAGCACGTGATGCCATGTTTCTTGGAATCATCTGGCCTCCAACCTTGAGCAACCATCACACATTTGCAAGATAGATGTTTCCTAAATTGTAAGGTAAGAACTTCCACAATTGCAAGGTTTGTTGCTCCACAATTGTAAGGTACGTGCGTTCGACGCTGCACCGCTCGAGGCAGCTGCGCGGGCGGTGCCGAGGCCCGCGCCGTCCTGGACCTCTCCCCTACCGTTCCCCGCTAGTGCTGAGCAGCGCGTTTACCAGCTCAACGTCCTCCGGGTCGGGCGAGCCAAGCGGCAGGCCGCACGCCTCAAAGAAGTGGCTGCCCGCAAATTGACGCGCACGGAACGTGTCGTGTGCGCCGTCGTCGAGGTAGCGAATGCGCGATATGCAGTCGGTAGTCGCGCAATAGAGGGCACCGTGCCGCACCGCGTAGCTGAGGTACGTCTCGTTTTCGGACCACAGCATGACCCCGGCCATGTGCTCAAGCTCGTACGCCACCGCGAACTCCCGCCAAGAGAGACCGCGCAGCCGCACATAGCGATCGATCAGCGATGCCATTCTCGTCACGCGACGCAGCGTGGCCGTGGCGTCCATCAGGCGAGCATCCGGACGCGGCGAGAAGAGGGTGCGCTCCGCAAGAGCCCTTAGGGCTTGCTCGCGCTCATCTCCCGTTACCATAACCGCGGGCACCGAGAGCTTCATTGACTCGTTGGGGAGGAGCTCGATTGCCGAATGTGCAACGACCGTCTCGTCTCGCTGAGAAGTTCTAAACACAAGGCTGTCGTGCGCGTGCTGGATGCGGCAGCCAATCCCATAGCAGTCGAAGGCCGCGCGCATTGCGGCGGCTCCCTCGTTGATGCTCGCGCGCGAGTTTGCCTCGTCGGCCTCCGGGCCGAGCCTGAAGAGGTAGAGGTCAAAGAGGGCAACGGGGTCTGCCGCGTCATCGGCCATGGGATAGTAGACCGTCCGGCGACAAAACCGACGCACGTCCAAGCGTCGGCTTGTCGCGCGGTCGTAGAGGTCTACCAGCGCTGTTCCGTCCGCCGGCCCGGAGGTTGAGCCCTCGCGTATCTCGACGATGCCGTCGGCAACGTATGGCGGAAAGTCTCCCTCGTCCACGCGCACGAGAATTACGCCATGGCCATCATCCGTAGGGTCTGCAAGGAAACGGACCTCAAAGTGGGGCGCCGGCGAGACGTGTCGGCGGCAGAGCTCGCCAATCACCTGGCTAACGTCTGCGGTACCCCGCGGAACGGGCACAACCTCGCGAGAATCGTCCGCGATGCCAATCACCAGCCATCCACCGCGCGAGTTGGAGAACGAGGCAACAATCTTGGGAATCTTCCGACGCACGCTGGGACCAAAGGTCTGCTTGAACTCCAGGGCAAAGCCCTCCTCGAGCTCCGAGAGCTGGGACAGATCCTCCCAGGTCACATCGCCGATTGCTTTGGGTCGACCTTGTTCGTCGCGAAACGGGCTAAACATGGTTCCCCCTTCGCCGGTGGTTGCGAGGTAACAGCACGATGGTCGCGACTTGAGTTTAGCGCTCAAGGCCAGCCATACAAAAGCAAGCAGGTCAGAGCCCCTAAAGGCCCTGACCTGCGACAATACGTGGTGCCCCCGGGCCGATTCGAACGGCCGACACCAGGTTTAGGAAACCTGTGCTCTATCCCCTGAGCTACGAGGGCGTGCGAGAAGACATTCTACCATCGAAAAACGGCATATGCCACGGTACGCGCGCTACTTCTTCTTGTTGGCGCGGCGCTCTTTGGCTGCTTCCTTCTCGGCCAGACGCGCGGCGTCTGCGGCGTTCTCGCGGCGGCGCTGCTCCTCGAAGAGCTCGGCGAGCTTCTTGTCGCTGTAGCTGGCAACCTTGCGCTCGGCCGCCTTGCGAACGGGGCGACGCACGCGCCAGTCGTACACAAAGGCGCCGATGATCAGGCCGTACGCAAGCACCAGCGACGCCACGGACGCTATGCCCACGATGGTCTGGTAGTTCGTGCTGTCGGCGGGGAACGCCCACACCAGAATCAGCGATACGATGGTCATGCCAAAGCCCACGCCAATGAGAATCCACCACGTGCGGTCGGTGCGGCGGTACTCCTCGTTAGAACGGAGGATGAGGTCATAGCCACGCTGGCGGAAGTCCTCCTCCTCGCGCTGGCGGCGCTTCTCCTCCTTGCGGGCCTCCTTCTGCTCCGGCGACCCACCGCCGCCAAAGAGCCCGCCACCCATGCCAGGGGTCGATCCGGATGACGACGCCGCGCGAACCGTCGAGGCGGCTTCGCGGCTGGGCTTGGCACCGGCCGCGGAGCTGTGATAGCTCCTGGTGGTCATGGGGTCGCGCTTCTCGGCCTCGTCCTTGCCGGACTTCTCGGCCTTTGCGCCACGATCGGGCTTCTCGGCCTTGGGTGCGGCGGACTTGACGTTACCGCTCAGGCCGCCGGCCTCCTGCGCCTCCTTGCGGGCGCCGTCGATGGTATCACGCAGTGACATGGGACTCCTTCATGGGCTCGAACTCGTGGCCGGTGATGATCTGGAACGCCTCCTGGTAGCGGCTGGACGTTCCCTCGATGACGTCTTGAGGCAGGTGGGGCGGCTCGCCGATCATGTCCCAGTTTGCCTTGAGCCAGTCACGCACGTACTGCTTGTCGTAGCTGGGCTGGACGCAGCCGGGCTGGTAGCCCTCGGCAGGCCAGAAGCGGCTGGAGTCCGGCGTGAGGCACTCGTCGATAAGCGTGAGCTTGTCGTCGATGAAGCCAAACTCGAACTTGGTGTCGGCGATGATGATGCCGCGCGTGGCAGCGTACTCGGCAGCAGCCTTGTAGATGGCGAGAGAGGCATCGTGCAGCTGGGTCGCGGTCTCCTCACCCACAATTTGGGCACAGCGCTCAAAGGAGATGTTCTCGTCGTGGTCGCCCAGGGCCGCCTTGGTCGACGGGGTGAAGATGGGCTCGGGAAGCTTGGAGGCCTCCACCAGGCCATCGGGCAGCTTGATGCCGCAGACGGTGCCGTTGGTGTCGTAGGTCTTCTTGCCGGAGCCGGTGAGGTATCCGCGCACGATGCACTCGATGGGGATGGTCTTGGCCTTCTTGACCAGCATAGAGCGACCGGCCAGGTAGCTTGCATAGCGGTGGTACTCGGCGGGGTAGTCGGCCACATCCATCGAGATCATGTGGTTGGGCATGAGGTCGGCAAAGCGCTCGAACCAGAAGGCCGAGATGCGCGTGAGAATCTCGCCCTTGTAGGGGATCTCGTCCGGAAGGATGTAGTCAAACGCGCTGATGCGATCCGACGCAACCATGAGCAGGGCGTCCCCGCAGTCATAGATGTCGCGGACCTTGCCATGGGAATCCGGGCGAAGCTCGATGTCTGCCACGATAGACCTCGTTTCCTGTTGATAGTGCGCCCGCTGGTCAGGCACGCAGTGAGTAGTGTAGCGCACGGCCGGTAACGTCGAGCACATCAGGGTAACCGTGTCGCAGTACCCCTACTTCTCCTGCTGCTTCTCCTGCAGCGCCTGCTTGAGGTTGCGGCGGCCACGGTTGAGCGGCACGCGGATGGTAAACGTGGTGCCCTTGCCCAGCTCGGAATCAACCGAGATGGTGCCGTTGTGCCGGTCCACAATCTCCTTGGTAATCGAGAGTCCAACGCCCAAGCCACCCGAGACGCGCTCGCGGCTCACGTCAGAGCGCCAGAAGCGCGAGAAGGTCTGGGGGATGTCCTCCTTGGCGATGCCAATGCCCGTGTCGCGCACCGAGATGATGGCGTCCGAGTGGTCCGAACTCACTGAGACAACAACCCAACCGTCTTCGTCGGTGTAGCGCATGGCATTGCTCATGAGGTTGACCACGGCTTCGCGAATGAGGTCCGGATCGACGTCCGCCTGGCACTCACCGTGAGCAGTGTCATCCTTAAAGCGCAGGTGCAAGCCCTTCTCGTGGAAGAGCTGGTGCTGGGAGCTCACCAGGCTCTTGACCAGGTAGACCACATCGGTTCGCTCAATCTTGAGCTCGGTGGTGCCGTTCTCGAGACGCGAGAGCTTGAGCATGGCGTCGACAAGGCGAGAGAGGCGGCGCGTCTCGGACGCAAGGGTCTCCAGGTGCTCGTCGTCTGCCGGCAGCACGCCGTCCTGCATGGCCTCGACGGTCGCGAGGATGGCCATGAGGGGCGTGCGCAGCTCATGCGCAACGTCGCTGGTAAGACGGTGCTCGAGCTTGAGGTCCTTCTCAAGCGAGGTTGCCATGTCATCGAAGGTCTCGCCCAGCTGGCCAATCTCATCTGTTCCGCGCACGCCGGTGCGGGCAGTAAGATCACCGTTCCTGATTTGCGATGCAGTGCGCGTGATGCGCTGAATTGGCTTGGTGAGAGAGCGCGAGACAAAATACCCAATGATCACCGCGAGCACAACCGCAATGGCGGCAGCCGCGGCGATGGCGCTGTAGGAGCTCTCCCGGAACTTTGCGTCCGAGGACGTGAGAAGCGCGTCCGAGCCAAAGGCCCACAGCCGGACCGTACCCACCGTCTTGCCCTTTGCGTCCACCACGCTGGCCGTGACCACAGACTCCGATGCTGTGGGTACCGCAGTCGTCCCCGTGTTGACACCGGAATCCCCGTGGTGAGACGCGTCTACCGAGTCGTCATAGAGAACGTTGCCGTCCTCGTCCAGCACCTGAAGGCTCACATCTGGCGATGAGACCGAGATGGACGACGCGTTGGCGATGACCTCTGGCGTCCAAGCCCCAGCCGCGTCGTACCCAATGGCAAGCGTATCTGCCGCCGATTGGGCAAGCGACTGCATGTTGCTCCTGGTATAGGCCTTGAACTGGCTCTCCCAGACAACCGCCAGAACCATTACGAAGATGGCCGCCGTCATGACTGCGGTAAGCGCGAACGAGATGGCCATCTTGGTGGAGTAGGTCCAGCTGTGCTTGGGATCAGGCTTTATCGTGTTAAACGAGCCGCGGCCCGTAGCGACTTCAGAGCCGCCATTGGCCGCGCGCTCGTTACTTGGTCCATGCGAGGCCACGATGGCCTCCTACTCGGCTTTAGCCTTGGCCGCCTTGGCCTTATCATCGGCCTGGGGAGCCTCGAAGCGATAGCCCACGCCGTGAACGGTGTAAAGCCAACGCGGGTTGCGCGGATCATCGCCAATCTTGGCGCGCAGGTTCTTCACATGGGAGTCGATGGTGCGCTCGTAGCCCTCGAAGTCGTAGCCAAGGACCTTCTCGACCAGCTCCATGCGGGTGTAGACGCGACCGGGATAGCGTGCAAGCGTGGTGAGGAGCTTGAATTCGGAGGCAGTGAGGTCAACCTCCTTGCCCTCGACCATAACCTTGTGGCCAGAGATGTCGATTACCAGGTCCCCAAAGTCCAGGACCTCGAGCTGAGGCTCGGTCTCGGTGTGGGCGCGACGAAGCAGTGCGCGCACGCGGGCAATGAGCTCACGCGGCGAGAAGGGCTTGATGAGATAGTCGTCGGCACCAAGCTCGAGGCCAATGACGCGATCCTCGACTTCGCCCTTTGCGGTGAGCATGATGATGGGCACGTTGGATGTCTCGCGGATGGCACGGCACACGCGCTCGCCAGAGAGCTTGGGAAGCATGAGGTCGAGAATCACGAGGTCAAACGAGTGCTTCTCGAACTCCTCGACGGCGCTCTGGCCGTCGCCGACGCCACGCACGATATAGTTCTCGTGGTCGAGATAGGCAGCAACGACGTCTCGAATTGCCTTCTCGTCTTCTACCAGCAGAATCTTCTTCTCGTCCGAAGCCATGCGGCCTCCTTTATGCTTAGATGTACTCGGTGATTAGATAAACCCACCGTTTCCATACTAGTTCCATAGTAGTGTACCCCACTAGCCCCTAAGTCCAACCAGGCTATAGGGGGAAGGTTCTCACAATTACGGAAGCGGGGTAGCCGGTAGTGGCGTCCTTGACCGACGAGAACGTCACAAAGGTGTTGCACTCGCCAACGCGCGCCGGGTACTCGCCATAATCCACGCTTCGGTCGACCGACGAGAGCACGCTGTACGTTTGGTCCGCGGCGTTAACCACAATGTATGATGAACGGCTCTTTATGAAGTAGACTCCATTCTTGCCGGCAGCAGCGCATTCGAATGGCTCGCGGGAGAGGTAGAGGAAGTCGCTGCCATCACTAGAGCCAATGTAAGTGCCCATGTTGCCGAGGAGACCACCCGAGCTGTAGTTGGCCTCGACGGAGACCACGAACTTCTCGCCCATGCGGCAGGCGCGGAAGGGTTTTACCGAGGCAGGCATCACGAGCTGGTCGACCTTGGTTTTGAGACCGTCATCGATGGTGTAGGCAGTGACGCCGTAGTAGGTCCCCTCGCTTGCACGAACACGGGGAGTGAGAACCACCCAGTCCCCGCAGACGGTGGGCGCTGTGGCAAAGCGTCCCGGAGACTCAACAACCGCCTGGGCGTCTGAGGCACCAACGGTCCACAGATAGCAATAGGAGCTCTCGGCAGTCTTTGAGCCAGAAGAGGAGGGCTGCACTTGCCAGATGACCGAAGTGCCGCTGCAAGCAACAAGCGCGGGATCCCAGTCTGAATCTGCCTGCCAGAGAGTCTTGGTCTCACCCATGAGGGCGCCGTTCGAAAAGGCAGAGGCAAAGAGGCTCCACTCGCGGGTAATCATGTCCAGCTCGACCCAAGCGTAGACCGAGTCCGAGCACGCCACGCTGTAGATGACCGAGGTTGTGGTGCCCGTGACGGTCTTGGTGACCACCTCCTTGAGCTCGCCAGAAGAGGTGGAAAACGCGGAGGCGATTACCATGGGGGTGGCGGAGGCCCCTGCCGTAGTGACGGGAAGCCACACGCCCTCTGCCGGGTGGAGGACGTTGCCCAGAGGCAGCGTCCACTGGTTGCTCGCAGAGTAGGGCAGGTTTACTGAGGTAAAGGCGTCGAGGATGCTCGTGCCCGTGTCCTCTGAGACGTTGACGGGCTCAGCCGTATCTGCTGTGTCCTCTGCGGTGTTTGTGCAGCCCGCGAGGACACCAATGGTTGCAGCGGCAGATGCGGCCGCGACGCCCGTCTTGAAGAACGAGCGCCGAGAGATGCCCGCATGGCGAGATGCTTGCGTGTGGCGATGGCCCAGCACGTCGAGCCCCTAGACACGCGCCGCAGCCTGGGCCTCGCGCAGCGCGTGGCTCAGCTGATCTGCACAGGAGGTGCGGCGAGGGCCGCAGGTGTTGCCGTCAAGAATGATTGCGATCTGGTCGACGGGCTGGCCCTTGACCAACTTACCAATGGCTTTGAGGTTACCGTTGCAGCCGCCCTCAAAGGTGACGCCCTCGATGGTGGTGCCATCGTCGCTAAGGTCAACGTGGATGGCCTGCGAGCAGACGCCCCGTGGCCTGAAGTCGTAGTGGAACATGGGTCCCCTTCTTGTTGGTCATGCGTAATGCAGGTGGCGCCAATCTGGCAGCCTACTCGAACTCCAGCTTCTCCAGGCGATCAAAGACTACGTCCTTGCGCACAAGGAAGCTCTGCGGGTCGAAGATTGCATCCAGCTGCTGCGAGGTAAGGGTGCAGCGACTGTCTGCCGCAAGCTTGTCCTTGAAGGACGTGCCCGGCGTGCAGTCCTGGACTTCGTGCCAGGTAGCCATGGCGTCATCCTGCACGATCTTGTAGGCCTCCTCACGCGTGATGCCGGTCTCGACAAGAGCGAGCAGGACCTTGCTCGAGTAGATGAGGCCCCGGGTCTTGTTGAGGTTGGCGAGCATGCGCTGCGGATAGAGCAGTAGACCGTCCACGATGCGGATGAGGCACTGGAACATGTGATCGAGCGCGATGAAGCTGTCTGCCTGCGCAACGCGCTCGGCAGAGGAGTGCGAGATGTCGCGCTCGTGCCACAGGGCCACGTCGTCAAAGGCAACCTGGGCATTGGCCTTCACGACACGAGAGAGGCCGCAGACCTTCTCGGCGGTGATGGGGTTGCGCTTGTGGGGCATGGCCGAGCTGCCCTTCTGACCCTTGCGGAAGGGCTCCTCCACCTCGAGGGTGTCGGTGCGCTGAAGGTTGCGAATCTCTGTGGCAATGCGCTCGCAGGTGGCCGCCGTGGTGGCAAGGACGCCGGCAAGGTAGGCGTGGTGGTCGCGAGAAATGACCTGCGTAGAGAGCGGGTCATGCACCAGGCCAAGGTGCTCGCAGACGTACTCCTCGACAAAGGGGTCGATGGAGCTATACGTGCCAACCGCACCAGAGATGGCACCAAAGGCCACGTTTGCGCGGGCGTCCTTGAGGCGATCGTAATCGCGCTTGAGCTCCCAGGCCCAGCTGCCAAACTTCATGCCAAAGGTCATGGGCTCGGCGTGAATGCCGTGGGTGCGGCCAACGCAGAGGGTCTCTCGCTCCTCGAAGGCACGGCGCTTGCAAATCTCACCGAGCTTCTTGCAGTCATCAAGAAGAATGTCCGTTGCCTGGACCAGCTGGTAGCACAGCGCAGTGTCGCCAAGGTCCGAGCTGGTCATGCCAAAGTGGACCCAGCGGCTAGGCTTTGGGTCGCCTTCGGGGACGTCTGCGTCGATGTGACGGCCCATATCCGTGAGAAAGGCAATCACATCATGGTTGGTGACGGCCTCGATGGCATCGACCTCATCCTTGTCGAAGGCGGCGTGGTTGCGAATCCAGGCGGCCTCCTCCTTGGTGATGCCAATCTTGCCGAGCTCGGCTTGTGCCTCGCATGCGAGGACCTCGATCTCTTGCCAGATGGCGTACTTGTTCTCCAGCGAGAAGATGTGGCCCATCTCGGGACGGGTATAGCGATCGATCATCTGCGTTCCTTTCGCAGCGAGGTCTTTGATGCTTTGATTCTACCGCGGCGGCTTACTTGGATGTGGAGGCACGGTGCCGCTTGACGGCTCCACGCGCGGCAGAGCTCGCCCCACGCACGGCCGATCCCACCACCCCTTGCGCCTTTGACACGTAGCCCGTAAGGTCTGCACCGGTAAACAGCTTGATGAGCCAGAAGTAGAGCAGGAGCACAGCAAGGGGCACCAGGCAGGACGTCACGATACTCATAGCCACGGCGTCAACAAGACTGTTGAGCTGCTCTCCCACGGCATTGGCAGCATCCGCCGCACCAGAGGCCAGCGCATCGACCCCGCTGGATATGGCAGACCCCAGCATCTCAAGAATGTTCTGGCTCTCCTCGGTGTCTTGGTTGGTGTTGTCCTCGTAGACGGTCTCGCTCGTCTGGTTGGCCTCTTGGCTTGCCTTCTCTGCCAGCAGGGACGTCTGGTACTGGGTGGTGATGTTTTGGGTGATGCCCGTGCTCACCGGCACAAGCGTTACAAGTGCCAAGGCCACAACCAAGAGCTTGACGCCCCAGACAAACAGAACCCGGCTGGGGCTCCACCTCCCGCGAAGCCACATCCACAGGCACAGGAGGAAGATCCCGGCGGGCACGAACCACCTAAAGGCAATGAGCCCAAAGGTGGTAAGGAGAAACTTCTCGAGGTAGATGATGGCGAGAACCACTGCAAGCTTGCCCGAGAGGTCTGCCAGCTGGTTGGCAATGGGCGTGCCCACGTCATCTGGGATGGCTGAGACCGCCACCGATGCCGTTGTGGCGGTTGCGACAAGCCCAAGAGCGGTGCTCTTCTGGCTGTCGAGCGTCTCGTTGACGCTCGTGTATGTCTCTGGGGCCGAGAAGTGCGTTGCCACGGGAAACGCCGAGACCAGTGCCAGCACTGCGAGCACCACCGTCACAATCACGCGGGCACGCCTGCTCATCCAACTTGGTCCAGGACCCATCTGAGATGGTGGCAGGTAATCAGGCCCTTCAACCTCAAGTGGTTCTGTTGTAGGCAAAACCTGCCGCATCCTTCCGTTGACGTAATGGCTATCCATGCGTCCCCCCATTCTGCAGACGGAAAATAGAACATTTGTTCTCATAGTTCATACTACAGCACAGCGTCGACAATACCAGCTGGACGGCTTGGTTTTCCGGCAAGCGGCGCCGGATTGCCCAGAGCCACACGCGTTAGCCAATTGCCGACCAGCCCTCCCATTACCGCGCTGGCAGAGAACACGTCTCGACACCCCTGAAGAAAGCCTATAAATACTTGAACAAAAGCACTGGTTTGGTAGCTCAGGCAGCATTTGGGAGACACGACCAATGAAGATGAGAAGGAAGCCGCGAGCAGAGCGCGCCACAGGCGCCAAGGGCAAGCACCGTCTCAAGAGGGGGCTCCTCGTAGCCCTTGCCATCTTTGTCTTCTTCTGTGTTGTTGGTGCCATTGCGGGCGGTGGAACCTCACAGGACACCAGCCCCACCGTTCAACCCACGCAGGTCTCACAGGAAGCGCCGAGCACGGGAACGCTCGCGCTCACGGCAAGCAGCGACCAGTCATTTGATGCTACCGGAGCCAAGGCCTGGGCAACCGTAACCAATGAAGACGGAGAAGCCCAGACCATCGAGCTCTCCTTCTCGGGCGATGTCACCAAGGACATCGATGCCGGCACGTATACCGTAGCCCCCGCCAGCCGCTACCTCCTGGCTGCAGACGGCACGCTCATCGAGAGCGATTCTAGTGCTACCGTCAATCTTGATAACGGTGCATCCGCTAACGCAGACGTCTCGTACACGGCAAGCAACCTCTCTGCCATGAGTGACGCGGACATAGATGCCGCCATAGAGAGCGCAGCTTCTTTCATGTCCCAGCACATGGACGCCAGCGAGGTTGATTCCCTCAAGGCTGGGGCGCTAGCCAAGAAGCCCGCGCCCCAGCCTGCAGGGCCGCTCAAGGCACACTTTATCGACGTTGGCCAGGGCGACTCCGAGTTCATCGAGCTTCCCGACGGCAAGACCCTGCTCATAGACGGTGGCCCTACGGACGCCGGCGAGAAGGTCCTCTCGTACATCAAAGATTTGGGATACTCGCGCATAGACTACGTGGTTGCCACCCATCCCCATGAGGACCACATTGGCGGTCTGACCACGGTAATCTCGTCTCTAGACGTGGGCGAGCTCTGGGCGCCTGACGCTTCCACCAACACGGAGACCTTTGAGAACTTCCTCGATGCCATAGAATCGCGCGGCATCGAGACCCACGGCGCATCTGCAGGCAAGTCCATTGGCGACAGTGACTTGTACTCGATTCAGATCCTTGGGCCGCAGGGTGGCGCCTCTTACGACGACCTCAACGACGCCTCCGCCATTGTGCTTTTGACCTATGGGCAGAACAGGTTCCTCTTCACGGGAGACGCTTCCTCAAGCCTTATCTCGCAAGCGTGTAACACCCACGTCGACGTGCTCAAGGTAGGACACCACGGGAGCAGAACCTCGACCAACGCGGCCCTGGCAACAAGCCTGAGTCCCACCTATGCCGTTATCTCCTACGGCATTGGCAACTCCTACGGCCACCCAACCCAAGAGGCGCTCGACGCGCTCTCGGGGACAACGGTCTACGGAACGGGCGTCAACGGCACCGTGACCATAGAGTCCGACGGCACGAGCCTCTCTGCCAGCGCCGAGAAAGACGGAACCGTTGTGGCCGGGGACACAGACTCCGGAAGCGAGCCCAGCGATTCCACGGGCGCTGCTGCCACGGGTGCGGCGGCCGCCGGAGCAACCGGCAGCCAAACCGCTGCCGGCGACGGCTCCGACCCCACCGTCTACACAACAAAAACCGGAGGAAAGTACCATCGAGAGGGTTGCCAGTACCTTAGGAAGAGCAAGATTCCCATAAGCCTTTCCGAGGCCAAGGCGCAGGGACTCGAACCTTGTTCCAAGTGTCATCCGCCAACCTAGGCCGGGACCATCCGCTTGATACGCGCAGAAAGGAGCGTCGCATGGAACGAGTCATCGTGGACCGTTTTGAAGGCAACGTCGCCGTTGTGGAGGCGGGTCTGGGTCACATGCGCAATGTGTCGCGATCGCAGCTTCCGCCGGGAACCCGCGAGGGTGACGTTCTCATGTTTGACGGGCGCGCATACCACAAGAACGCTGAGGCCACGGGCGAGAGAAGCGCCGCGATGCGCTCGCGCACGCACAGGCTCTTCGGGGACTAGCGCGCTTTTTCAGCGGATCACAACGTCCCGTTCGATAGTGCCTTTTCATGCAGACACAGCAGCGGGGCGGGCACGCAACAACGTGTCCGCCCCACATTGTTTCCCGGCCTAGGAAGCCCTACCGACCCTCGTCGGCTGCCAGGCGCTCCTTGGCCTCGCCAAGCTGTGCGCGCACGGCCGCCTCACCCGTACCGCCATAGGTCACGCGGGCATTGGCAATGCCCGCAGGATCAAGGTCCTGGGCAATGTCATCCCCAAAGAGGGGGCTCGCCGCCTGGAACTCCTCTGCCGTCAGGTCCTCAAGACCCTTTCCGTGCTTCTCACAGTAGAGCACCAGCTTACCCACAACCTCATGCGCCTCGCGGAAGGGCATGCCCTTCTTGGCCAGGTAGTCGGCAACATCCGTGGCAGCGGTGAAGCCCTTGCCTGCCTGCGCAAGCATGGTGCTGGCGTTCACGGTCATGGTCTCGAGCATCCCGGAGGCAATCGCCATGCAGTCGAGCAAGGTCTTGGCCGCATCGGCAGGGCCCTCTTTGCACTCCTGGAGGTCCTTGTTGTAGGCAAGCGGGAGCGACTTCATGGTGGTGAGCAGCGCCATGAGGTCACCGTAGACACGGCCGGTCTTGCCGCGCGTAAGCTCGGCAAAGTCTGGGTTCTTCTTCTGCGGCATGATGGACGAGCCGGTGGAGTAGCTGTCCGAGAGCGTGATGAAGCCAAACTCCGTGCTGCTCCACAGGACGATCTCCTCGCACAGGCGCGAGAGGTGCATCATGCTTACGGCGCAGGCGTAGTCGAGGTCGAGCAGGTAGTCGCGGTCCGAGACGGCGTCCATCGAGTTGGGAATCGCATGGTCAAAGCCCAGGAGCCGGGTAGTGTAGTCGCGGTCGAGCGGATAGGTGGTGCCAGTAAGCGCAGCCGATCCCAGCGGGTTGGCGTCGGCTGCAGTGCGAGCAGCGACAAGACGTGTGTAGTCGCGCGAGAACATCCAGAAGTACGCCAGCATGTGGTGCGAGAAGAGCACTGGCTGCGCGTGCTGCAGGTGCGTGTACCCCGGCATCACCACGCCCAGGTTCTTCTCGGCAACGCTCAATAGAGTGCGACGCAGCTCGACGTTACCCTCGAGAAGCTCCGCGCAGAGCCGCTTGGCGTAGAGACGTATGTCGGTCGCCACCTGGTCGTTGCGCGAGCGGCCCGTGTGAAGGCGCGCGCCAGGCGTACCGATGTCTGCGGTGAGGGCCTTCTCGACGGCCATGTGGACGTCCTCGTCGTTAACGTCCCAGGCAAAGGTGCCGTTCGCAATCTCCCCCGAGATCTTCTCCAGGCCAGCGTCGATGGCTGCGGCATCGTCGCCGGAGATGATACCCTGCTTGGCCAGCATCTTGGCGTGCGCGCGAGAGCCCTTGATGTCCTCCTGCGCCATGGCCTTGTCGTCCTCGAGCGATGCGCCAAACTCCTGCGTGAAGGCATCGACGCCCTTCTCGAACCTACCGCCCCACAGTGCCATGCGTGCCCCTCTCGATACCGTGCCAGTGTGCCTGCTAGCTTACCGCAACAGCTCGCGGAAACGAGCTGGTAGAAAAGCCGCCGCCGGGAACCCCGACGGCGGCAGCGCTTTCCGCGTGCTTCTCGGACAGGCCGAGTCTATCCTGCCCGATAGCGAATCTACTGCAGCTTGGAGCCGGGGCCCTGGACGCGAGACCAGGTCTTGGACTGCAGGCCGTGGATGGTGATGAAGCCCTTGGAGGCCGTGTGGTCAAAGGTGTCGCCCTCGTCGTAGGTGGCCAGGTTGTAATCGTACAGGCTGTACGGCGAGCGCAGGCCGTCGACGAACAGGCCACCCTTGCAGAGCTTGATGCGCACCTCGCCAGTGACGTACTTCTGGGTGTAAGCGTTGTACGCGTCGATGGCCTCGCGGTTCTGCGAGTACCAGAGGCCGCGGTAGACCGTGGAAGCCCACTCGACGTCGAGCTTGGCCTTCTGCTTCAGGGTCTCGGCGTCGAGGCACAGGGTCTCGAGCGACTGGTGGGCCTGGATGAGCAGCAGAGCGGCGGGGCACTCGTAGCACTCGCGGCTCTTGATGCCCACGACGCGGTCCTCGATCATGTCGATGCGGCCAAAGCCGTTGCGACCGGCAATCTCGTTGGCCTCGATGATGCAGTCGAGCAGCGATAGCTTCTCGCCGTTGATCGAGACGGGCAGGCCGCCCTCAAAGCCAATAACCACGGTCTCGGGGTCGGCGGGGCAGTCCTCGGGGTTCTTGGTCATCGTCCAGATGTCCGCGGGCGGCTCGTTCCAGGTGTCCTCGAGCACGCCGCACTCGATGGCGCGGCCCCACAGGTTGTCGTCGATGGAGTAGGGCTTCTTGTGGGTGGTGGGCACGGGCACGCCGTGGGCCTTGGCCCACTCCATCTCGGAGTCACGCGTGGTGAGATCCCACTCGCGCACAGGCGCGATGATCTCGAGGGACGGGTCAAGCGCACGGATGGAGGTCTCGAAGCGCACCTGGTCGTTGCCCTTGCCAGTGCAGCCGTGAGCGATGTACTTGGCACCGTACTCGTGCGCGATGTCCACGAGGTGCTTGGAGATGATGGGGCGAGAAAGCGCGGAGAGCAGCGGGTAGATGCCCTCGTACTTGCCGTTTGCCCAGATGGCCTTGGAGACGATTGTCTCGGCGTACTCCTCGCGCATGTCGACTGCCTCGGAGGCGATGGCGCCCATGTCGAGGGCCTTCTGCTTGATCCAGGAGAGGTCCTTCTCGTCCTGGCCTACGTTGCCGCAGATGGCGATGACGTCCATGTTCTTCTCGACCTGCAGCCACTTCACGATGACGGACGTGTCCAGACCACCGGAATACGCGAGGACGACCTTTTCCTTCTCAGCCATGTTGGTGCACCTTTCTGTTGTTGGGCCTTGATACCCCTTGCAGACATGCGAACAAACGAGCGCCGTGGTTGTTTCGCGACGTCACGAAGGGCCCCCGATCGTGCCGGGCGCTGCTGGGTGCCTTGTCTAGAACTGTCTGTGACGAGTAGGACGACAAGAACCTATGCCAGCGCACGCGACATCGCGGGGCTGATTCGTCGGTTCTGGCGTCGAAGGGAGACCATGCCATGGCTGCGTGCAGTGCAAATCATGCGTTGGTCACCCCTTCAAAAAGTGGCGCGCGATATCTCGCGCGGCTGTCGTTGCTATGCGCGACTATAGGCCCGCATGGGGTGGGCTGGCAAGCACGATCGAGAAAAGATTTCTGCTTGAAACAAACGGAGATACGGCAGCGAGGCGTTAGGCGGCCGCTACATACTTGGCACACCTGTTGGCGCACTTAACTTGTCTAAATAAAAAGGTCAACGAGATATGCTCGCTGACCTTTGTTTTTAGTGGTGCGCCCTGAGGGGGTCGAACCCTCGACCTTGGGATTAAAAGTCCCCTGCTCTACCAACTGAGCTAAGAGCGCATGTCGTGGCCAAAGCCACGTTAGCAGCGCAATTCTACCACGTGCCGAAGGCTGCCCCTACTCCCAGGGCCACTGGCCGTTGATGAACACCGGTGTCTCGGTACCATCGGCGGAGACGCCCCAGATGTTGAGGTCATCGGAGCCAACCATGAAGTCAACGTGCGTGTGGCTCTGGTTGACGCCGGCGGCCATGAGCTGGTCCTTGTCCATCGAGAGGCCATCCTTCACGCACTCGGGGAAGCCCATGCCAAGCGCAAGGTGGCAGCTGGCGTTCTCGTCGTACAGGGTGTCATAGAAGAGGATCCCGCTCTGGCGGATGGGCGTGTTCTTAGAGACAAGCGCCACCTCGCCCAGGCGTACGGCATCCTCGTCCGTCTCGAGGATGTGCTGCAGGACATCCTTGCCCGCCTTGGCACCGTAGTCCACCACGGCACCGCCCTCGAAGCGCAGCCAGAAGTCACGAACGGTCTGCCCGTTGTGTACCAGCGGCAACGCGGAATACACAACGCCATCGACGCGCATGCGGTCGGGGGAGGTAAAGACCTCCTCGGTGGGGATATTGGGAAAGAAGACCGTGCCATCTTGGAGCCGGCCGGCGCCGCCCTCCCAGATGTGGCCCTCGGTAAGGCCAACCGTAAGGTTGGTGCCGTTGGAGGACTCATAGCGCAGCGCCGAGTAGTGCTTGCGATTGAGCATGCGCTTGGTCTGCTCAAACGAGGCGTTGTGCGTCTCCCAAGCGCTCTCGGGATCGTCTCCCTCGGCACGGGACGTCTCGAGGATGGCAACCCACAGGCGGTAGACCGCCTCGGCCGGGGAGAGCTCGGGGAATACCTCGCGAGCCCACGCGCTTACGGGAACGCCTGCAATGCACCAGGCGTTGCGCCCAAAGTCCATGCCATTGCGGAAGGACTTGCACTGCTCGTTGCGGGCGCGCGATGCGGTGGCCGGCTTGGCGGGGTCAATGCCCTTGAGCGACGACGGATCAGAGCCCTCGAGGAAGAGAAACGCGGCCCCGGCCTCTGCCAGGGAGTTGAGCTGCTCGCGCTGCCAGGAGGGAACCGTCTCGAACCATGCGGTTGGGACGTTCTCATAGGTCATCCGCGTCACCTGGTCGTCGTGCCAGATGACCGTCACGTGACCTGCGCCAACGCGATATGCAGCACGGACAACCCTGCGTGCAAAGTCAGCCCGCTCAACGGGTGCCGAGAGCACCAGCTCCTGCTCGGCATGAAGGGCAACGCCCTTCTTTACCAGCAGGTTTGCGTATCGGTCAAGCTGCTCCGAGATGGCCTCGGTTGCCAGGCGGCATTCTTCGTCCGTCATGGGGATGGCAGTCATGGTAGTTCCTTTCGGGTTTGATACGTGCGTCCATACTTGGACGCTTGCTCTCATATGGGTTAGTACCCATAAAAAGGGCCCCCGAAGGGGCCCGACATATTTCTGGAGCGGGCAACGGGATTCGAACCCGCGGATGATGGCTTGGGAAGCCATTGCCTTACCACTTGGCGATGCCCGCATGCGTGGTGATTCTATCACAGCCTACGGCTGGGGTGGTCTCACTCCACAAGTTGGCCGTTTGGACCTGCGACGAACGCCGTTGGACCGAGAGGCAACGACACCCGGTTGGGCCAGCTGCTCCACGTGGCTACAGATAGACGTCTGCCTCCTCGCGGCCAAACTTGTGCAGCAGCTCATGGCAGGGCCTGCAGGCTGCGCAGTCGCAGAACTTGGCGCCGGCCGCCTTGCGCTTCTCTGCGTGGGCGAGCATCTTGGCGGCACCCTCCTCACCAAAGACCTTCTTTCCCGTGTCGGATCCCGCAAATCCAATCAGGTTGTCGATGGTGGTCTGGTGCGCACTGATGGCGTCGAGCAGCCTGTTTGTGGCAGCGTCGGCGTTGTCGCCCCTGGCAATGGCGTCCTTCCAGGCCTGTGCGGCGCTCTTGGTCTCTGCCGAGGCAGATGGTGCGGCAAGCATCTCTTCGACCTTCGAGGCGGTGTAGTCGAGCAGCTCCTTATCCATTCTGGTTTCCCCTCTCGAAACGTAACGAGCAGTTGTACGGAATAGATATACCCGTCATCGCAACAACTTTCTCGCTACGGGTTTTGGCGAACCAAAGCCCTTTCGTGACACGAGCGTTTTCCCTGTTCAGATGCATAGCCTGAAAGAAAGCTGCCGGCTGCGGGACCGTTGGGTGCCAGCCCGGGGTCAATTTGGCGCAAGCCCCTCTCGGTAGCCTTGGCCTCCCTGATTTAGCCCATCGACACGCAAGGGAGGACGTATGAGACAAGAGCAGGCACGAGAAATCGAAAAGGGCGAACGGCGCGCTCACGTGAGGAGAGACGCACCGCGCTCGAGGCTGATTGGCGGAGACAAGCTGCGGGGCGGCCCTCACGTGGGGCCAGGACACGCGGGGAGGCGCTCGCTGTGGCAGGAGGTCCTGGCAATTGCGCTGGCGGCCGTTCTCGCCGTCGAGCAGCTCATGGGCGGCGGCATCGCGCTAGACGGCATTGCCCTGGCGCAGTCGCCGGCCGCAGGCAACAAAAACATTGGGTACCTGCACAACCCAGACGGCAGTAGATACATTAGCGACCTTCTCGGCGTCACGCGGCAACAGGTTGTGGACGAGCTCTCCACACACGAGCATGACAGCTACTATCTGGGAACCCCCTACAAGGGAGTCCAGGAGACGGGCAACATGCCCCGGCCCAACGGCGATCCAGGCGCTTATTCTCCGGGCATGCAGTGCAACGGTTTTGTCGCCTATGTCCTCAACAAGGTGGGTGGCACGCCGTACCAGACCTTTGTGAACACAAATGTCCATCGAGGGACCTGGACGTCGCTGCTCAACTGGTTTGCCGTTTGCAGCAACAACGACGTAGTCTCGTACACGTTCGACTCCAAGGAGGAGTTGCTGGCATCGGGTCTGCTTCAGAAGGGAGACATCATCTGCGCGGTTCCGTACTCGTCCGTGCTTCAGGCCGGGAAGGACGCCTACGGCAACACCGCCGATGACCACGTAGGATTCTTCTGGGGCAACGCTTCCGGGGAGGACCTCTTCTGGCACTCCGCACATCGGTCAAACGGTATAGGCTCCGGAGACTCGCTCATCAACGGAAACCAGATTTCCGCCATCTCACCCAAGTGCCATCCGTCCTGCTGGGTGCTGTTCCCCATGGGGCCAGCAAACGGCCAGGTGGAGCTTGGCAAACAGTCGGCTAACAAGTCGATCACAGATGGCAATGGCAGCTATTCGCTCCAAGGCGCGCAATACGGCCTCTACTCAGACGAGCAGTGCACACAGCTGGCGCAGTCTGCGACAACGGACGAGAGTGGACACGCCACCTTCGCAAGCGTACCAACGGGCAGCTACTACGTTCGCGAGATATATCCCTCGAAGGGCTACCTGCTTGACAAGCAGGTCTATCCCGTCTCTGTGAGCGCGGGCACAACAACGCAGGTAAAGGGTTCGCCCGTTGATGAGGTACCGGCAAGCGCACCGCACGCCGCCCTCGTGCAGAAGCTCGACGGCAAGACGGGAGGGGTGCCGCAAGGTAACGCTTCGCTGGCGGGGGCGCAGTTCACCGTCTCCTACTATGGGAACACCATCGGAGAGCTATCTGGTAATCCACTTCGTACCTGGGTCTTTGCAACTGACGAGGCTGGCATAGCAGCCTACAGCAACTCCCAGCTCGTGTCTGGAGACCCGCTCTTTGCCAATTCGAGAGGCGAGACGGTCTTCCCCTTGGGTACCTATGGCATCACAGAGACCAAGGCCCCCGAGGGCTACGCGCTCACGGACACGTCCACGCACGTTGCCATCGTTACGCTCGAGAACGGAACCGCCGTCTGGAAGGCCCTCGACGGGTGGAACAACACCAGCGCCGTGAAAGACGTACAGGGCAGAGGTATAAACGACGAGATCCTTCTCGGATCGATACGCGTGGGCAAGATAGACCACCAGCTCAGGGAGGGCGTGGCACAGGGCGATGCCACCCTGGCTGGAGCGCGCTTCCAGGTGCGCAACGTCTCTGACCACACCGTATGCGTGGACAACGTCACCTACGCCGTTGGTGAGGTCATCTCTGACCTTGAGCTGGTGACGGATGCCAGCGGTACGGCAACAAGTGGGAGCGTTCTTCCCTACGGCACCTACGAGCTGCGAGAAGTCCAGCCGCCGGAGGGCTACGAGCTCAACTCTAGCTGGGTGGGCGTTGCTACGGTTACCGGGTCGAAGGACCCGGCCGATGCCGGCACCGTAGACGAGACCGTCGAAAGGCCCCACACGCCTCCCGTGGTTAAGGTGGATATCAACCTGGGCTCAGATGGCCCGCAGGGAGATGCCACCTTCGAGGGAACCGAGGTAAGCATTACCAACGCTTCCGAGGGGGACGTGGTCTACAACGACATGGCCATTGCTCCGGGAGAAGTGGTATGCACGCTCGCCGCCAACGCTGAGGGTAAGTTTCCCATCATCCAGCTCCCCTATGGCACGTACGTCCTCCGGGAGACAAAGGCTCCCGAGGGTTACCTTCTCAACGAGCAGTGGACCAAGACGATCTTGCTTCACGACGAGGGCGAGGAGACCGTCCAGCTTCCTGACACACCCGTCTCCGGAGGGCTCTACCTCGATAAGATCGACCACGAGCTTGCGACATCTGACCCCCAAGGAGACGCGTCTCTTGAGGGAGCGCACTTCCAGATAACCAACGAGTCCAAGCGTCCCGTGGTCATTTCTGGAATCGCCTACGCACCAGGAGAGGTTATCACGGGCATCGATCTTATGACCGACGCTCAGGGCCACGCAACGACAATGGCCAACCAGCTGCCCTATGGCAGCTACTCAGTGCGCGAGGTCGCGGCACCAAAGGGATACCTGCTCAACCAAACCTGGAAGGCAGAGGTGAGCATTACCGAGGAAGGAACCGTGGTCTCGGCTCAAGATCCCGTCAACGACCAGGTCATCCGTGGAGGAGTTCGCGTTGGCAAGGTTGATCGAGAGACTCTGGGCAGCATCCCACTTGGCTCCGCCACGCTTGCGGGCGCCACGTTTGCGGTGACCAACGACTCCTCACATCCCGTTCTTGTCGGCGGTGCCACGATTAACCCGGGTGAAGTTGCCCTCACGCTGACCACAGACGAAAGCGGCACTGCATCTACCAGCACAGACGCACTTCCGTATGGTACCTATACCATTCGAGAGACCGCAGCACCGGCAGGATACCTCTTGGACAGCGAGGCAAGGCTCTGGTCTGCAACGTTCCAAGTGGAGCAGGACGGGAAGATCGTGGACCTTACGAAGCCCGAGGATGCGGCACACGACCAGGTCGTGCGTACGGACATACGTCTTGTGAAGCGTGATGAGGGCTCCCAGAAGCCCATGGTCAACGTCGCATTTCTTGTCACCAGCCTTACCACGGGGGAACGGCACGTTGTGGTAACGGACGAGAACGGCATCTTTGACTCGTCCGTATACCCCCTCGAGAAGCGCACGAACGCAAATGACGCTGCTCTGAGCGAGGAAGGCACAGGCGCAGCGGAGCCCCAGATAGACTCCTCAAAGCTCGACGCCTCAAGCGGCGTGTGGTTTGGTGGAGACGCCAATGCCAATGACAAAGCCATCGAGGGTCTCGCGGCGCTTCCGTACGACCGCTACGAGGTACGGGAGCTGCGATCCGACGCCAACCAAGGGCACGAACTCGTCTCCTTCGAGCTCACCGCCGAGTTCTCCCAATCGCGGCACAATGCGATTCTTGACCTGGGCACCATTGATAACCACGAGGAGCCGGCACCCTCAATACAAACAACGGCAACTGACGAGAAGACCGGCAGGCATGAGGGCGAGGTCCAGGAGAGCACCGGCATCGTGGACGTTGTGGCCTTTGAGGGGCTTGCTCCCGGTACAGACTACAAACTTCGCGGAACGCTTATGGATGCCGAGAGAGGCGAACAAATCCTCGATGCAAGTGGCAACCCTGTCGAGGTAACGCAGCAGTTTGTCCCCACAGAGACAGATGACACCGTTGCGATGCCATTTGAGGTTGCGGGGTCGTCTGTCGAGGGCAAGGAGGTGGTCGTCTTCGAGACCCTCTATCGCGACGGACAGGAAGTTGCATCTCACAAGGACCTGAATGCGCCAAGTCAGACCGTGGACTACCGCGGTGAGGCCCCCTCGGGAGAGACGCAATCCTGGCGTCCCAGCAGCGAAAGCCAGCGAGAAGCAGGTGGCATCCCTCAAACGGGAGACACGACGGCTCGAGTTGCCATCGGGGCCTGCGCGGCACTCGGATGCGCCGGAATCATCCTTGCGCTCTGGCGCAGGAAGAAGAGCTGAGAAGGAAGGCTGCCTCCCGGTATGGGTAGGTGCGGATGCGTAGCGAGAGCGTAAGGGGGCCGGCGCTGGCCGGCCCCCTTGGGCACGCAAGCTTACTTGAAAGGCGGCATACACACAGCTACGAGCGGCGAATCATCTCCGTGACCAGCTCGGCAACAGAAGCGGCTTGGTCTCCGTCAACATTCTCCGGCGCGTCCTGCTCGGTGCGCGAGAGTGCAGGCAGCCCGTTGTCGTCCAGACCCATAACCGTGACGGCGCGGACGGACGTACGCATGGCAACGGAGGCGTCGGTGTCCGTCCAGTCGAACGCCTGGGTCTTGAGATCCACGTTGAGGTCAGAGGCCGTTCCGGTGAGGAGCCTGAGGAGCCTCCTGTCTGCGCGGCGGGTGGGCTCAAAGCCCTCGTGCGTCAGAAGCGAGAGGTTACCAGCACCCACGCAGTCCAAGTTCACGAGAAACGCGCCGCGAATTGCAGACCGATGCTCAGAGAGGAAGGAGTGCATGCCAGCATGATCAAGGTCGGAAGCGCCAAGGGCGACAAACCAGATGTCATGGCAGACAAGCTCGTCGTCACCCATATGGAGCACGGCGGCGCGAAGGTCATCCTCGGTGGGAACGTCAGAGGGTGCATCAACAGGAGGCTCATCGTCAGCGCCGCGCTCAGCGGAGACGTCAGAGAGTGGCGCGGTGCCGGCCTGATTGCTCTCAAGAGGAGACCCTGGCGCCTCGGAGGGGGCGTCCTCGACAAGGCGCAGGCCACTTCTCGTGGTGGCACCACCCTTCCAGGGATCAGAGTCAGAGCTCTCGTCCCAGTTCTCGGGATCCTCGCTCAGCCAGCTGCCTCGCTGGTTCTGGCCATGAGAGCGCGCACCCTTGTCCTTGTTGCGGTTAAACAGGCTGAAGCGATGCTTCGCGGCGGGCTGCTCAGGCGCTTCCTCCTGCACCCCCAGGTCATCCGCGCTAATGACGTCCAGCCCGTCCTGCTCGCCACTGGCAACGTTTTGTGCTGGCGCCTCGGCAGTGGTGCCAGGGGTAATCACAGGCACGTCCGCCTCGGTGGCACCGCCGCGAATGCGCTGGGCGTTTCTGGCGTCTGCGTCGCTCAGCAGGTTCCCCATGCTCCTCCGGGAAGGAGTCGCAGCTGGGTGGGCTGGCGCGAGCTGGGTTGCATCGGAATCGGACGCAAGGGGGTCAGACAGCTCAGAGGGGTCAGGAAGGTCAAAGAGGGCTGCGCGACGTGCCACGTCAGAGACCTGCGGCTTGAAGCTCGACCTTCCCCAGTTGGGATCATCGGGCTTCTCGGGACGCTTGCGCGGAGTCGGGGCGGCGGGGCGCGTGGATCCAAGATCATCGTCAGGCGTAGTGGTAAGGCCGGAGTCGTCCTTCTCGCCAACGCCATGTCCCTCAAAGCGGTCAAGCATGCTCGCAAGCTTCTTGCGGTCAAAGAAGTGGGTCTTCTCGGGCACGGAGGCAGTTGCATCGGCATCTGCGGGGGCCTCGGCGGGAGCTGGTGCGGCAGCGGTGGAGTCCGCGCCGCCCATGGGGGTGGCAACGGGCTCGGTGCTTGCATCCGCTACGTGAGAGACCGATGGCCTGGGAAGGCTCTCGGTAGAATCCGCAGCCCCGACCTGAGTCTGGGCGTCGATGCGCTCACCGGTGCGCACAGGACTACCGGGCAGCTCGGTAGTCTGGTCGGCGTCGATCGAGGAAGACCTCATGCTCTTGGAGGAGTCGACGTACTCAATCTCGCAGTCGGCAGGAAGGATGCCCAGGGCGGCAATGACGTCCTTGCCATGACGGATGCCAACGACCTCCTCGGACTGAGGTGCGGGTGCAGCGGCGGCAGAGGTCTCTGCAGCCCCTGCTGCCTGTGCAGCATCAGCTTGTGCAGCCTCTTCGGCCTGGGCGGCCTCCTTCTCGCGCTGCTCCCTCTCGATGGCACGCTGGGAGACGGGCTTCTCGCCAGAGGGTCGAACGTTCTCGAGGACGCCAAGAAGTGCCGCTACCGAGGACTTGTTGTCGTTAGAACCCAGCGAGCAGGTGGAGAACTTCTGATAGATGCCATCCGCGCCAAAAGCTACGGGCGGAATGGCGAGCAGGACGCCTGCAACCCAAAGAACCGAGCGAAGGGGTGCGGGCAGGAAGGAGAACGCTTGGAACAGCGCACAGAGGGTGACTGCTGGGACAAGCCACTTAAGCGCCTTGCGAAGCATGGGAACGTAACGGGAGAGGGGGCTTCCGTACAGGAAGCTGTCATGCGGAGAATCATAGTGGGCAACAACGACTATTGGCCTGTTTCCCTTGGCAACCAGCTCGCCCGTCGCATGGTGCACGGCAACCACGTTCTGGCTGCGTGCCGTGGGACCAAGCTTGGAGAGGAAGTCCCCGCCGATTCCAAGGCCATCGAGGATGAGCAGAACACCTGGCACCAGTGCCAAAACGACTCCCAGGGCAGAGATGCCCGTGCCCGAGAGGATGACCCCCACAAACATCAGCACGAGAAGCACGCACCGCACGAAGCGCCCGCTGCCGGGAGCATCGAACTCCTCGACGTTGACGTCGACGTCATGCTTCTTCATGAGGTCCGCAATAGTCTGAGCCGCCTGGAGCTCCTCCTGGCTGTTCGCAGGGGAGATGCCAATCTGGTCCTCCAGGTAGTCCAAATAATCATGTGTCATGGCCATGCTGTACGTCCTCCGCTGGTCACGCAGCCGTTTAGGTCGCGAGAATGCGCATATGCGGTATTGAGTATACGTCTTGAGGGACAGCGATATCACCCCGGCACCCCCTGGACGGTCGTCTGCACGGCAATTCCCCCACAACGAGACCACATGCGGCACCGTTCATCATGGTGCTCGGGTCCTGCATATTTCTCCGCGCGCACAACTCGCCGGGTTCCCTCCTTTCGACTATCGTCTAAACGTGATGGCGCACACGCAACGGCATGGGCCACGCGTCTACGTGGGCCGCCAAAGTAGAAGCGGGAGGACTGGGTTGGACGAACGAGAAGGCTATTCGGCGCTTTCGAAGGATGACGAGCAGGCAACGAGGATTGCCTCGCTCGCACTCGCCTTCATGAGCTCGGACACCATAAGCGATGACACCATCTGGCACTCGTTCTATCCGGACCTCACCAAGCCAGACTCATATCGCACTGCCTTTCGGCGGGATAGGGCTGCGCTCGCCGAATGCGGCATCATGGTGAGCCGTGCCGAAGGCCAAGAAGCGCTCTGGCGCGTGGATAGTGCTTCGTTTGTCGAGAGCACCGAGCTCTCGGACGAGGATGCCATGGCGCTTGACGTTGCCTGTCTCCCGCTTGTCGACGATCCGGACTTCCCCTACGGCGCCGAGCTTCGCATAGCGCTCTCGAAGATCGACGATGCCTTCGACTACCCCGTATCAGTATCTCTACCTGTCGAGGAGAGGATTCCCAGCAGGCAGCTTGCGACCCTTCAGGAGTGCAACCTCTCCGGGCAGGCCGCGCAGATAGACTACGTACGCGCCGATGGGACAACGGTCCAGCGCCTAGTTGCTCCCTATGGCTTCTTTGGCATGCGCGGTCATCTCTATATGGTGGCACCGTCTATCGACGAGAGAGGCATCGCCGTCAAGGGCTCCGCCCACACGTATCGCATCGACCGCGTCCGTCGGGCTTCTAGGGATGCGGGGCTGTCCTTCGAGATTCCGGAGGACTTCGACGTTCGTGACTGGCAGAAGCTGCCGTTCCAGCTCGGGCCAGTCACGTGCGAGGGGGTGTTTGCCATACCGGCAGAGTCGGCACATGAGTTTTCCCAGGTCACACTAGGCAAGGGTACGCTCTTCGAACCAGATGGCACCTCTGGTACCAAAGCCAATGCGGATAATGGCCACTCTCCCGCATCCCTCCTTTGGCGCGTAGAGATAAGCAGCGTTGAGGATGCGGCATCGTGGGCCATCGCGGAGGACGCCACGCCCATCGCACCGGCAGAGCTCGTCTCTGCCTGGCGCTCCAAGCTCAAGGGGGTCGTTGCATATGGCTAGTCGCAGGCAGGGCGCTGGTCGCAAGGGAGGTCTGCAAGAGGCCCGTGAGCTTGTTGCCATCATCTCGTCGCTCGACCACACAGGCGACAGCTTGGACGTGAAGACCATAGCCGGCCGTCTGGGAATCAGCGAGCAGGACGCCCGTCATCGCATGGATCTCATCCTTGCCGCGGGAGGCGAGGGCGCAGCGATTCTCCCTCTCTCCGAAGGCCAGGACAGCGGCCGCCTCACGCTCGAGGGTAGCTCTGGCAGCCACGCGAGAAGGCTTCGTCTCACCAGGTCAGAGACCGTCGCCGTTAGGGCGGCCCTCGACCAAATGGAAATCCCCGCAAACGCGCCCCTACGCCAGAAGATCGCGGCATCGCTCTCTTCTCAGCACCCCACCAACGGCCGAGCAATGGCGACATCCAGCGAGAAGACCCCTACGACAGGCAATCCACACACGGCCGAAGCGCTGCTTCAATGCTCCAAGGCCATAGCTCAGCTCGGCATGCTCGACTTCTCGTACCAGGGCGTTGCAGACAAGGCTCCGCGGAGGCGGCACGTGGATCCGCGCGGGCTGCGCAACGCAGATGGCGTCTGGTACCTTGACGCCTACGACCCCTCGCGCCAGGGCGAGCGCGTCTTTCGCCTTGACCGCATGACGGATGTGCTCATTGCGCCGGGAGAAGAGCTTCCCCCAGAGCCCCAGAGGGCCAGCACCGAGCGGGAGGTTCGCATCTTCTTTCGCGATAGGCGCTACCTCGAGCTTCTCGCATGGCCAGGTCTACGCGTAGAGCGCGACGAGGGATCCGCGGTCTTTGCGCGCATTCCCTACTACGGCGGCGAATGGCTGCCGCGGCGCATTGCGGCTTGCGCTGCCACCGCATCCACAATCGACCGCGAGGTCAATGCCCTCGCGGTCGACTATGCCCGTCGCAAGTTGGGAAAACAGTAGCGCCTGCGCCTATCGCTCGTGCGTCGAGCGCCACATCTCTATGTAGCGGCCCACGTTCTCGGTCTCGAGCATGGTCACGCTCTTTGAGGGTAGCGAACCTGTGAACGCCCGGCCGTAGCGCTTCTGAACAACGCGCGAGTCCGCAAGCACCAGCACGCCCCGATCGCTCGACGTGCGGATAAGGCGCCCCGCAGCCTGCTTCACCGAGATAACCGCCTCGGGCAGTGAGTAGCGCCACCACGCGCGGTCCTCGCGCAGGTCGCGCTCGCGAACGATGGGGTCGTTGGGACTCGCAAACGGCAGCTTGGGGATGACCACGCACCTCAGCGTGTCACCGGTGGCATCAAAGCCCTCCCAGAACGAGCGTAGCGCGAGAAGCGACGTGCGCTTCTCAGCCAGAAACTGCTGGCGCAGACGTCGCGGAGAGGAGCCACGCTCCTGGCACACCAACGCCAGCCCCACCTTGGTCAGGCGCGGCTCTAGTGCAGTGTACACGCGTTCCATGTCACGCCTATTTGTGAACAACGTGAGGACCGAGCCATCCATAGAACGATGCACGCTGTAGAGAAGCTCAACAAGTGCGTCCAGGTAATTACTATCGTTTGGCGCGGGCATATCTTTGGTCACAATGACCGACATGCTCTTATCGTAATCAAAACTTAAATCAAGTCGCACGTCTTTGTGCATACTTGCGGGCAGCCGGTCGAGACCAACCGCATGGTCAAAGTGTGAGAAGTCGTCCCTCACTGCCATGGTTGCCGAGGTGAACACCACGCTCTTCATCTCGGGCAGCCAGTTCTGGGCAAGGTCTGCCCCCACATCAAGCTTCTCGGCAAGGAGCTTCTCGGCGCCAATGCGTCGCTTGGAGCGATACAGCTCCGCGGAGTACACGTACGTCTGGTCCTCTCCGCCCAGGATGAGGCGCAGGCTCTCGAGCAGCTCAGACACAAAGCGCCCGGACTCCGTGAGGTCCGCGGCAAGCTGCGGCGCGACCTCCGCAAGCTTCTCCTCGGCCTCACCCAGGTTCTTTGCCGCCTCATCCAGGTGCGCCACGGCAGTAGACCCAGTCTCCGCAACGGCACCCCACTGCGACGTCTCCCGGACCTTATCATCAATCCAAAGGGTCACCATGTCATAACCGCCATCGCCTCTGGCAAGCGTGCCGAGCTCGTGCACCGCCATGAAGAGGTCGGCCGTAGAAACTGCCGCGCGCGAGACGGACGCCGCGGTCTTGGTGAGCAGCCCCTGCACAAGCGTGGCCCCTTCGAGCTTGGACACCGAGACGGATGTCATCACCGTGTGCAGCGCGCCGCTCTTGGTGCCGCCAAGCAGCTCAAATGCCGCACGCGCAGCGTCGCCGGAAACCTCGTGCGCCCACTGGCGCCGGGCCTCACCCTCGAAGGAGTGGGCCTCGTCGACCACCCAGTGGCGAATGGGCGGCAGAATCTTTCCCTCGGCGGCAACGTTACGAAGCAGCAGCGAGTGGTTGGTCACCACCACATCACCGCTGGCAGCACGGCGGCGCGCGCCATGGACCAAGCACTCGTTGGGAAAGTACGGGCAACGCGTGCGCAGACACTCGTTGGGAGTGGTCGTGAGCATCTGTCGCGGCACGTACCGCCAGCGAATTCCCAGCGCGTCCAGATCGCCGTCAGGAGACTGGCAGGCGAACGCATACGTCACGGCAATGGCCGTAAGCATGTCGCCCGCGATGGCGTTGTCCGAGCGGCCGTCGTTTCGTGCCAGCTCAAGCGGCAGGTCCTCCACGGCAGCGCGGTCGAGCCTGTGCAGGCACGGGTAGTGCTCGTAGCCCTTCAGGCTGTGGAAGGTGAGCCCTTTTGGCAGCGCATGGGCAAGTGCCGGCAGCTCGTGGGAGACAAGCTGGTCGGTAAGGGCGTTGGTCTTTGTCGCAATGCCTACGGTCACGTTGTTGCGCTGGGCAAAGAGGACCTCTGGCAGCAGGTAGGCAATGGACTTTCCAACACCCGTACCCGCCTCTATTGTCCGGTGTGTCGAGGTGGCAAGCGCGTCTCGTACCTCGAGCGCCATCGAGACCTGCTCTGGGCGCGTCTCGTAGTTCTCGTACATGCGTCCGACTATGCCGCCCGCGGTGAACTCGTCCCTAATGGTCTCTGGGGTTGGGGCGACAAGCGGCCCATCGCTCTCGGCAGCGTCTGCGCGCTGCCGCGTCTCCTCGCGGGAGACCAGCCCGTGACGCAGTGCCTTGAGCGAGAAAGGCTCGGGGCCCCTCTCGACGGCAAGGTGCGCAATGACGGGCCTAAAGGGCCACTCTACCTGGGGATGCATCTCGGAGAGCTTGCCCAGGAGCCCTGCTGGCAGGTCAGAGAGCCCAAGCAGGATGATGCGCCACATGCCACAGAGCGCGTCAACGTCGTCGCCGGCGCGGTGCGTGACCGAGTCGCAGCCAAACGCCTCTGCCATGTCAGAGAGTCGGTGGGACGAGAGGCGCGGAAGCGCGATGCGCGAGAGCGCAAGCGTGTCAATCCAGGTGTCAGACACCTCGGAGCCTCCGCGTACGCTCTCGATGAAGGTGCGGTCGAAGGTCGCATTGTGTGCCAGCACAGGGGAGCCGCCCACAAAGTCTGCCAGGGCGCGCACGGCCTCCTCGGGGCTGGGTGCGCCCGCGACATCTATGTCGCGTATGCCCGTAAGGCGCTGGATCTCTGGCGGAATCGGCCTGCCGGGATCGACAAAGGTCTCAAAGCGGTCGACCGCCTCACGGCCAGAGAGCCGCGCGGCGGATATCTCTATGAGCTCACAGTCCTTGAACGAGAGGCCCGTAGTCTCTGTGTCGAGCACAACGATGTCCTCTTCAAGCAGGTCAAACCCATGGGTGTGGGCCCGCTCGGCAAGGCTTAGGTAGTTGGCACGAATGTCCTCGGGCGTTCCAGGAAGAAGCAGCCGCTCGAGGGCGGCTGCAGTTCGTTCCATGTTCTTGTCTCGCTCGCCAGCACCGGCAAGAGCCATGCTATGCCTCCGACTTCCCATGAGCTTCAAGCGCATACTCCACGAACTTCTTGCAGAGCTCGGGGAACTCGATTCCACCGTGGCGGGCGGAATCGGGCAGGAGGCTGTTCTCGGTCATGCCAGGAATGGTGTTGGTCTCGAGAATCACCGGAGTGCCGTCCTTGCGCACAATGAAGTCGCTGCGCGAGGCACCCAGGCAGCCAAGGGCGCGGTGGGCACGAAGGGCCAGCTCCTGGGCAAGGGCATAGACGCCAGCCTCCAGACGGGCGGGAATCACGTGGTGCATCGACGATGGCTCGTACTTCACCTTGAGGTTATAGAACTCCGCACCGGTCACGATCTCGACAATGGGCAGAGCCTTTGGATCATCATTGCCAATCACGGGAACGGTGATCTCGGTGCCAGTGACGCACTCCTCGATGAGAACGCGGTCTCCGCCGGCCGATGCCCGCTCGACGGCCTCGCGAAGCTGAGAAGCGCTGGTCACGCGCGTAACGCCAAAGCTCGAGCCGTTGGCTGCCGGCTTCACAAAGAGCGGCAGCCCAAGCTCGTCCACGATGCGGTCGGTGTCGTCATCTGTGAGCTTTGTGCCAGCTGCAACGTCGGTTCCGCGCGGCGTGGGGATGCCAGCCTGGCGGTAGAGGGTCTTGGCAATCTCCTTCTCGGTGCTCACGGCGCTCCCAAGCACACCCGAGAAGGTGTAGGGCATGTGCAGAATCTCGAGGAGGCCCTGGATGCACCCATCCTCGCCGTAGTGTCCGTGCATGGCGACAAAGGCCACGTCGTAACCGCCGGCAACGAGCTTTGACACAAACTCGCCATCTGCGGCATCGAGCAGGTCAACACCCCTGAAACCCGCCTCGGTGAGCGCCTTCTGGCACGCGCGCCCAGAGTCCAGGGAAATTTTCTTCTCGTCAGACCAGCCGCCGGCGATAACGACAACCTTGAGGCCCAACACGTCCTGACTTGTCATGTGCTCTCCCTCGCATCTCTCCGCCGTGCGGTAGACTCAACTCACACGGAGACAGTAACCCAAAGAGGATACTCCACCACACCATACGACAAGGGCAAGGGGCCAGAAATGCAGACGGAAGACGTCAACCGAAACAACGAGAAGCTCGACCTAAGAAACTGTACGCGCGGCCAGCTTGAGACCCTTCTCGCAGAGCTGGGCCAGCCCAAGTTCCGTGCAAAGCAGATCGAGGACTGGGTATGGGTCAAGAACGCCACCTCACTCGACCAGATGACCAACCTGTCGAAGGCGCTGCGAGCCGAGCTTGCGGACTACGTCACGCTCGGAGGCGTCGAGGAGGTAGCACGACAGGTCTCGCAAGACGGTAGCCGCAAGTACCTGCTTCGTTTTCCTGATGGCGTTGCCGTTGAGTGCGTTGGCATGCCCTCGAAGAACCGCCTTGCCGTGTGCGTGTCCACTCAGGCAGGTTGTGCCATGGGCTGCGCGTTCTGCGCAACCGGCGCCTCGGGCCTTACCCGCTCGCTGACGGCTGGTGAGATTTACGAGCAGGTCATGCATGTGCGCGATGACTTCAACACGCGTGTTACCAGCGTGGTAATGATGGGGCAGGGCGAGCCCATGATGAACTATGACGCCACGCTTGCCGCTCTGCGGCGCCTCAACTCCCCTGAGGGAGCAGGCATTGGCGCACGTCACCTTACGGTGTCCACGTGTGGCGTTATCCCTATGATTAAGCGTTTTGCCAATGAGCCCGAGCAGTTTACGCTCGCCGTCTCGCTTCACTCCGCCAACCAGAGCACGCGCAACATCCTCATGCCTGGTGTCAAGAAGTACTCCCTCATCCACCTCTATGACGTGATGGGCGAGTATGTTGACAAGACTGGACGCCGTCCCACCTACGAGTACGCGCTTATCCAGGGCGTCAACGACAACGAGGACGAGCTTGGAGCCCTATGCGACTTCTGCCGTGGCACCCTGGCGCACGTAAACATCATTCAGCTCAACGAGGTTCCCGGCTCAAAGCTCAAACCCGCTAGCCCTGAGCGAGCCGAGGAGTTTGTTGCTCGTCTGGCTTCCGTTGGTGTGGAGGCTACCATCAGAAACTCCCACGGCGCTGACATCGACGCCGCATGCGGTCAGCTTAGGCAGCGTATGCAGGAGCTGTAAGCCGTTTAGCGCTTTACTTGAAGGGGAGGCAGTCACTCATAGTGATCGTCTCCCCTACATTAGAACATATGTTCTTAATTATCTCTTCCTACCGCTTCCGTAGATTCCCTAGTATCCAAGGTCTTTCCATTGCTGCATGGTTGTCTGGACGTTAGGTAGAGGTCCATCATCTGGCATAACGTCACCTCTCACCGAGTTAATAACCTCGTTTATGCGCTCGTAGGAGGTCTTAACCGTCTCCATCATCTTCTTAATATTCTGCTTGGCCTCGTCCGTGAGTACCTCTTTGTAGACCACATAGCCAACACCAGCAGCAGTCGCGATGACTACCACACCACGAAGTAGTTTCTTCATTCCTACTCCTAGTCCCTCGTGAGAAGGTCGACAAGGTGGGCGAGCGCATCCTCGTCCTCGAACTCAATCTCCACCTTGTTCCTTCCACGGACGGTCTTAACCTTGACGTTGGTATCCAGTGCCAGTCTCATCTGTCTTGCCGCACGCTTGAAAGACTGGGGTACAGGCTGGCGATGCACTGGCTCCGCATGACTGTTGTCAGAAAACAGTGGTGCAAGGGTTTCTGTCTGTCGTACCGACAAACCCTGAGCAACGACTTTCTCTGCAAGACGAATTCGTCCCTCCTCAGAGGGGACAGCAAGGATTGCTCGTGCGTGCCCAGCGGTCAGCTTGCCCTCACTCATAAGCTGCTGGACTTCGTCAGGAAGGTCAAGCAGTCGAAGCGTATTAGTTATCGCAGACCTCGACTTTGAGACGAGACGGGCTACCTCTTCCTGGGTGAGACCATTATTCTCAAGCAACTGTTTGTATCCCTGTGCCTCCTCAATAGGGTTGAGGTCAGAGCGCTGGAGGTTCTCGATAAGTGCGAGTTTGAATACGTCCTCATCACTAATGTCTCTGATGACGACAGGCACCTCGTCTAGACCCGCAAGTTTTGCTGCCTGGTAGCGACGCTCGCCTGCAACTATCTCGTAGGTAGTTCCTTTTTTACGCACGATAATGGGCTGAAGTATGCCATTCTGCTTGATGGAATCGGCAAGCTCAGCAAGCTCATCAGGATTGAAGTTCTTGCGTGGCTGACCTTTGTTCGGTTTAATCTTGGTAATTGGCAACGTTGAATCTGCGGCTGGAGCACCTACCTCTGCGTTCGCTTCGCCCATCAGTGATTCAAGTCCCTTGCCCAAACCAGACTTCTTAGCCACGGCGAATCACTTCCTTAGCAAGTTTAGTATAGGCAGAAGCGCCCTTGCTCATTCGTGCATACATCGTTACCGGCAAACCATGGCTCGGTGCCTCTGCAATCTTGACGTTGCGCGGAATGTACGTTTTGAATATCTGCTGCCCAAAGTAGTTTTCGCATTCCTCAACTACCTGGTGGGAGAGCGTCGTTCGCGTGTCATACATAGTCATGACAACACCAAATATCGAGAGTGAAGGATTAAGGCGACTCTTAACCATCTTCATTGATTCAATGAGCTTTGTAACACCCTCTAGGGCGTAATACTCGCACTGAATAGGAATCAGCAGTTGATCTGAAGCAACGAGTGCATTGATTGTGAGTAATCCAAGTGATGGGGGGCAATCGATAAAGACGTAGTCAAATTCTTCCTTAATCTTATCGACAACGCTTTTGAGGATGCTTTCGCGCGCCATTGCAGATACAAGCTCTATTTCTGCGCCCGCTAGTTGAATCGTTGCAGGAGCTACAAAGACTCTATCCTCAACTGTATCGACAATTACATCCTCAATTGGGAAGTCTTGGAGCAAGACATCATACATATCGTGCTCAAGATCTTCCTTCTCGATGCCATATCCGCTTGTTGTGTTCCCCTGAGGGTCTAAATCGATTACTAGTACCTTCTTCTTAGCCTCTCCAAGCGCTGCAGAAAGGTTTATCGCCGTCGTTGATTTTCCAACGCCGCCTTTTTGGTTGATAATCGCAAAAACTTTCGTATCTCTATTGGTAAATCCGCGTTTTACGTCTTGAAAGCCCACGAATGACCCCCAATTGCCGAGTATGTTTACGTCTAAACTGTGTTTGCTCACCAATGTGGTGTGTGACAATCATAGGGTATTGTTTCACGTGAAACTTCGAGAATCTTTTTCGAATCATCCATGTTTTCTACTCTGGCTAGTCAACATGCTTGTTTCACGTGAAACACTACTGGCCTGAAGTCTTTGTTTCAAAGTAATGCATATATCACTAATCTTCAATGGCTGAGCTATATGCCAAACATCGTCAATTACAAGGCGTTTCACGTGAAACATCGAAAATTTTGCTCCCCATTCGATATTGAAAACCTATCCAACTACAAGAAAGTGAAATTGCGAGTCTGAGATTCGACGATATCGTTTCACGTGAAACGTCCAAAATTGTCTCTCTAGGTTATATTACGACTTACTGAATACGAGAAGCTTCGATTGTCAGTCTTATCTAGAATGAAGCTGTTTCACTTATAACGGGATTAATGCCAAACTGAAGACAACAGTGACACCTAGGGTTGATCCTTAAAGCAGTAAAGCAAATCATGAGTCGTGTTTCACGTGAAACAGCGGAAATCAACCGCGTCATAGAAATGCGACTCTCACCGATGCAGTCCGGTGAGAGTCGCAACATATCTGTCCACAAGGCTTGGAAGTAATCAAATACTTACAGGGAATTACTGGAGTCCAAGGGGATTCCTCTTTGCCATGCCATTCTGACGTGGAAGCTTGATACGAGGGTTGCCAGTCTTTGTATATGCAAGAATGGTTCTGTGTCCAAGCTCATGAGGGAGATCATATTCAAACCGCCCTGATTCCTCAAGCCCGCAAATGTTTGCAGCACGAGAAGCAGCTTGAGTCTCCTCATCGCTAGGGTTGCCCTTGCCAAGAAGAAGCGTACCGTTCCTTCTCAAGCAAGGGGTAGCATATTCAATGAGAACATTCGTTTGGGCAACAGCACGAGCAACAACAACATCAAATCGAAAGTGACAAACTTCAGGAACTTCCTCAGCACGTGCATGTAGGCACAAGACACGATCAGAGAGCTCGAGCGCATTAGTAAACTCTTTAACGGCATTGACCTTCTTGCCAACAGAGTCGATGAGAGTGCTCTGACAACCACTCACAATTGTGAGAGGCAATCCTGGATAGCCAGCTCCAGTACCAACATCTAATAGCTTCTCGCCTGGCCCCAATACAGTGGGGTTATGAGCAATAAACAACAGAGAGTCGAGAATATGGAGGACAATGGCCTCATGTTCGTTGGTAATCCTTGTGAGATTAATAATTTGGTTCTTCTCATCAACGAGCTCTAAATGTCGAATGAGTAGCTCGACCATTTCTGGGGTCACAGTAAGCATCGAAAGGTCTGTATCAGAGGCAAGAAGCTCAAGCAACTCATCCTTAAGAACCTCGTGGGAAGTATTGGCCATCTTCACTCCTTATATCAAAAACTAATGGCTCCATAGAGAGATATATATTGCCAAAAACTCACGAATCAAAAGATTTTGGCAAGAAAAAAGGGAGGGTGACTATCTCACCCTCCCAAACTGTAGCGCATGTAGAAACAATGAGAGCTGGACTACAGCTTAACCGGCGTCACAACAACGTACCGATCAGGGTCATCGCCCTCAGAGTGTGTGGTGACCTCGGGATCATCACGCAGCGCAAGGTGAACCAAACGACGGTCGTACGCATTCATGGGAGCAAGCTTGACGCTGGAACCATGACTCTTGGCACGAGAAGCAGCATTGAGGGCCATCTGCTCAATCTTCTTCTTTGCACGGCTGCGGTAGCTCTCAATGTCAACAACAATGGGATAGTAGAACTTGAGACGGCTGCTCAAAAGCGTGGAGATAACCGTTTGCAGAGCCTCAAGCGTGCGACCGTGGCGGCCAATGAGGACGGCAAGGTCTCCACCGCTCACATCAAGAATGAGCTCGCCCTCATCGCCATCGTACTCGTCAATGGACGAGTGCGTCTCACCAAAGAGATTGAGAATTCCGCGCAGGTACTCAACGGCAACATCGGCAATACGGTCGGTCTCGTCATCAGTCAGAGCAACGCCAGCCTCGTAGTGCTCACGAATCTGGGCGAACTCGTCATTAGGAGAGCCCTGCGCAGCGGTATCGCCAGAGACAACCTCCTCAGACTCGACTACCTCGTCGAGGATTCCTTCCTCCATCACAAACCTCCAAAACAGGTAGGTATATAGCAAAGTAAATATAACTAATAATGCATATAGATAACATTATTAGTAAGAATGATGAATGTAGAACCTCAGAAGTTAGTTCTTCTTGTGCGGGCGGGGCTTCTTCTCCTTGCGCACTACGTCAACGGTGACGGAGGACTGGTTCTGCATGCTCTGCTCAGCCTCTGCCTTGGCCTTCTCCATAACCTTACGCGTCACGAAGTACTGCTGCACAATGCCCCACAGCGCAGAGGCATTGTAGTAGAGGACAACACCGGCGGGAATGCTCCAGCCAAACCAGGCCATCATCACGGCCATGATGGCACCCATACCGAGCTGCTGCTTGCGCTGGTCCTCGGACACCTGGCCAGAGTTAATGGCCATCTGCAGGAACGTGAGGACACCAAAGAGAATGACGAAGAAGATGTAGATAGCAGCAGGACCCCAGCCTTCGGAGCTGATCATGCCACCTGCAGATCCAGCGAGCGAAGGGATGATGCCGTAGAAGCTTGCATCCGAGGGGATGCGGTCACGAGCCACCGTAAATAGCGCGAAGAAGACAGGCATCTGGAGTAGCACAGGCAGGCAACCCATAACGGGGTTGAAGTGGATGTCAGAGTAGAGCTTCTGCATCTCCTGAGCCTGGAGCTCGGGGTCATCGGCGTACTTGGCCTGCAGCTCCATGATCTTGGGTTGTGCGGCCTGCATACGAGCCGAAGACTCAACCTGCTTGTTCATCAACGGCATGATAAGCACGCGGATGATTACGGTAAGGATGATGATTGCGAGTCCCCAGTCCCCGCAGAATCCCTCAATGCCCGCGAGCACGCCGGCGAGAAAGTCAATAATCCAATCCCACATGGTTCCTCCGTGTGTGTCCCCAAACAGTTAGGGAACGGGGTCGTATCCACCGGCGTGGAGGGGATGGCACCGCAAGATGCGCCTCACGGCAAGCCACCCGCCCTTCGCCAGACCGTACTTGACTATGGCCTGTCGAGCGTACTCCGAGCAGGTTGGTGTGTAGATGCAGTGCGGCAGGAACAAAGGCGAGATGCGACGCTGGTAGAACCTAATGGCCCTCGTAGCGGTACGCGAAAGTGCAGACTCCCCCTTGGACTCAGCCACACACCACACCGGCCCTCTCGAGCAACCTCTCAAGGGACGTCGCCACGCGCTCGGGGGAGCTGTCATGGGTCTTGTCGGTCGAGAAGAGGATTACGTCGTAGCCGTCACGCGGTAGCGAACAAGCGCGTGCTGCCTCTCGCAGGACGCGCTTGCACCTATTTCTGTAGACGGCGTTTCCAAGCCTTTTTGGCGCAACGAAGGCGACCTTCGCCAGGTCGCCTTCGCTCGTTGGCACCACTCGAATGCGCAGTAACGCGTCGTTGTAGCGCTTCCCGCGCGAGAAGACCCTCTCAAATTCGGCACGCGATTTGATGGTCTCCATGATGGTGTGTTAGACGGTGAGCTGCTTGCGGCCCTTAGCACGACGACGTGCGAGAACCTTGCGGCCGCCCTTGGTGGCCATACGGGCACGGAAACCGTGGGTCTTGGCGCGCTTACGCTTGTTGGGCTGATACGTACGCTTCATGATGTATTCCTCCCATACGGGTCTAATGTCTTGAGCACTAAGCCCAAAGATTGTAAGGGTCTCTCCGTCAAGATGTCAATTTAATGCAGAATAACTGCACGGATTCTCGGTGGGTTGTCTCATGGTAAGGCTCAGCGCTGGCGCGCCAGTCGCAGAAATGCAGTGCAAGAAATCTTCCATGAGACGAAAAGAACGTACCAACCTGCTGACAACTTTCGTCCTGATGCTATGATTTTCCAGCCGGTATTTCACGTTTAGACCCAGTTATCAACCGTGTTTCATCCTTTGTTGAAAACTTTCGTTCACATAGAAATCCAAGTGAAAGTTTTCATCCAAGGTTCAAACGTGGTTGAAAAGTCAGAGCTGGCGAAAAGAATCAAGAGGTAAAGCGGGATGGACCACGCGTTCTATCCGTTCGTAGACAACACGCCCCAGGACGCGGGCGAGAAGGACGAGAAGTCCACAGAGAGTTCCCAGGGCGAAGGCGGCAGCAACGCCTCCCAGGGCGAGCTTGGGGCTGTGCGCTATCCCGCCCGCATCGCCATCTACGACGACGCGGCGGCCGCCCCGCGCGTGGTGGTCATCGAGCCAACGGACATTCGCAGTTACCTCGAGGAGATCACGGCAACCGTTAACCGCCTCGCGCACGAGCAGGGAAGCACTATTCCCTTCACCGTGATTCGCGAGATTGTCGAGAACTTCATTCACGCCTACTTCATCGCGCCCACCATCACGATCCTCGACGAGGGCAACACGCTGCGCTTCTCGGACCAAGGCCCAGGCATTCAGGAGAAGGACCTGGCCATGGAGTACGGCACGACCTCCGCAACCGAGGAAATGAAGCACTACATTCGTGGCGTTGGGTCGGGCCTCCCGTACGTACAGCAGTACATGACCGACAAGGGCGGTAGTCTCACCATAGAGGACAACATCTCTGGCGGGACCGTCGTGACAATTTCCACCAGGCCCAAGGAGGATGCCGAGAGGCGCGCCGCACCGGGAAGGACCGCGGGGACGGCGCCACAACAAGTACAACCTCAGATGCCACAGGGGTACGGACAGGTTCTATACCCCACACAGCAGGCACCAGGTGGCTACCAGCAACCCTACATGCCAGGCTACCAGCAGTTCTACCAGCCAGCGCAGACCCAGGTCCAGCAGGGTTTCTACCCCCAGCAGGGCTACCCGCACCCGGCCTACCAGCAGCAGGTACCCGTGCCCGCGCCTGCGCCCGCACCAACCCCCGCACCCGCGGACGAGCAGCAGCCTCCCGCATGGGCTGCCGAGCTTGGACGCATCAACCTCTCGGACCGCTCGCAGACCATTCTCGAGTACCTCTCGGCGCACGAGATGGTTGGCCCTACTGAGCTCGTGCGGACCTATGGCAGGTCTGCACCCACGTGGTCGCGCGAGCTTGCCAACATGGTGCAGATGGGAATCCTCAAGAAGGTCGGCCAGAAGTACTACCTCACGCAGCTTGGGCAGAGCTTCGTGTAAGTCGTTTGACCTTCTCGCCAGCCTATACGTAGGGTTTTCAACATTTCTCGTAGTTCTCGACGCCTGCAAGGTTCATAAGGCAGAGTTTTCAACATTTTCCTTATAATGGGCTATTGCACGAGACAGGGGGGCGCAACATGCGCCCGCAGACGCCGAGAGGGACACGCAGGCATGGGACCAGAGATTGACTCAGATACCGAGGCATTGTGGCAGGACATGTTTGACCTGGTAAGCAAGCGTCACCTGCCTGGCTCGGTCATGGCAATGCTGCGCAGCTGCGTACCCGTGTCGCTCGACCCCGGCGTGCTCCACGTAGAGACGCACAGCCGCACGGTTAAGAACCGTCTCTCGAAGAACCTCGACATTATCAACGAGTGCCTCACCGAGGCAGCCTTCGAGCCAACTGCGCTCGACCTCTCCTTTGTACAGGACCCCGACGCGGCACCGCTCACAACAAGCTCGGCAGTGACACCCGAGGAGGCTCGCAGGTGGATGGCGCCGTCTCCTCAGGCAGTGGCTCCCATACCAACACCGGCGCCCGCGCCGCAACCACGGGCCCCCGAGGACGCGTGGCTCGACGACAACGCTGCAAAAGAGGCTGCCGGCCACGAGCGGCGAGCAGCAAACCCGCTGGTAGATGACATCTCGGAGATGGATTCCAAGCTCACCTTCGACCGCTTTGTCGTAGGCGACGAGAACACCTTCGCCTACCAGGCCGCGCTCCAGGTGGCAAACGGTGAGAACCGCACCTACAACCCCCTCTTCATCTACGGCAAGAGCGGCCTGGGAAAGACGCACCTCCTGCGCGCCATCCAGAACTACATCTCGGCGAACGACCCCACGCGCGTCTGCGTGTACAAGGACGGCTCATCCTTCATCACCGACTACACCACGGCCATGTCGCACCGCGAGAGGTCGGCGCCAGACATTCTGCGCGACAACTACTACGACATCGACGTCCTTATCATCGACGACATCCAGAAGCTCGCCGGTAAGGCAGGCACCATCGACTTCTTCTTCGATGCCTTCAACCACCTCACAAGCGCCGGCAAGCAGATCGTGCTGGCAGCGGACCGCTCTCCCTCGCAGCTGGGCGCCGAGGGGGCCTTCGACGAGCGCGTGACGAGCAGGCTGGACTCGGGCTTCTCGACATCGATCCAGGTACCAAACTACGAGCTCAAGCTGCGCCTCATCACCACCTTCTGCGAGCGCATGCACGAGGACGCAGCCGAGGGGCACGTAGGGCTTGCCATCACGGGCACCATCTCGAAGGAGAACATAAGCTACATGGCCGAGCGCGCGGGCACCAACATCCGCGTGATCGAGGGCTTCTGCCAGCGCTGCCTCATCGCCGAGACCCACCGCGAGCAGCGCGGCGAGGAGCTCTCGCGCGAGGACATCAACCGACTCGCCAAGGAGTCGTGGCCAAACGGCGAGAAGCAATACAAGATTGAGGAGATCCAGCGCGCGGTGGAGCAGTACTTCGACATCTCACACTCGGACCTCGTGGGCGAGAAGCGCAACAAGGACATCATGAATGCCCGCCACATCGCCGTGTGGCTCTCCAAGGAACTCTGCGACGCCACCTACGCCGAGATTGGCGAGCACTTTGGCGGCAGGAGTCATGCCACGATGCTCAACAGCATCCGCGTGGTGGACAAGAAGCGCAAAGAGGACAAGATTTACCACGATCGCCTGGTGCAGATCCGCGACAACATCACCGAGAACACGTAGGTCAAAAAGATGGGAGAAAGGCGTAAGAAAACCCTCGAAAAGTGGGTGCACAATGTAGAGAGAGTTATCGACACGCCTTCGACCGTCGAGAACCGCAGGCTCAAAGAAGACGAGCCAAAAGATTTGTTATGGCATCTACCAGCGAGTTTGCGAGTTCTCGACTTTTAGACAGGCCTTATTACTACTATTGCTTTTATATATAGATAAAGAACTAATAGATAAGAGAGGGCAGCCATGAGGTTCACCGTAAGTCAGTCTTCGCTTCTCAAGGCACTGTCAGTCGTTGCCAAGGGCATGGGGACAAACTCAACCCTTCCCTTGCTCTCGGGCATCTACATCAAGGCCGAGGAGGGAACCCTCGAGTTCCAAACCAACAACCTCACCATCACGATTCGCCACCGCATCCCCGCGAACGTTGAGGAGCCCGGCGAGACGGTCGTCTCGGGCAAGATGCTCACAAGCATCGTGAAGACGCTGGATGACGCTGCGGTAACCTTTGATGGCGGCGAGCGGACTATCTCTATCTCATGCGAGAAGTCCTCGTTCCGCCTGAACACCCTGAACCCCGCCGATTGGCCGGCGTTCCCCGAGTACTCACTTGAGGACGCAACGGAACTTCCGAGCGAGCTGCTCTCCAGCATGGTAGACAAGGTCTACAAGGTGACCTCCAAGGAGACCACGCGCCCCATCCTGCAGGGCATCCTGCTCACGGCCTCTAACAACACCATTCGCCTTGTTGCCACGGACTCCTACCGCCTCGCCGTCTGCGACGCCTCCGCCGAGACCGGCGAGGGCGAGTTCCGCACCATCGTGCCTGGCTCCGTCTTCCACGACGTACTGTCGATGCCCAACCTCGAGGAGCGCATCTCCATTGGCACCACCGACAGCCAGGTGGTCTTCACCTTTGGCAACACGACCTTCATTTCGAGCAAGATCGAGGGGAACTTCCCTGATTACCGCCAGCTCCTGCCGTCGAGCTGCAACACCTCGGTGCACATAGAGGTCGAGGCCTTTGCCGCGGCGCTCAAGCGTGTCTCGGTGGTGGCCATCTCTAACGCCTCCGTGCGTTTTGACATCGATGCAGATGGCAAGGTCATGCGCCTCTCGGCGTCCTCGCCCGACCAAGGCGAGTCCACCGAGCTTCTGCCCGTTGAGGTCGAGGGCCAGAGCCTCTCCATCGCGCTCAACTACCACTACGTCTTTGACTGCGTGAATGCCATCTCCGACAAGAAGGAGCTGGTCCTGGAGCTGCAGAGCAACATGCAGCCCGGCATCTTCAAGACCAACGGCAAGGTCAACTACCTCTACATGCTGATGCCCGTCCGGATGTAGCGTGGGTCTTCTCGTAGAGAGCCTAGGGCTCGAGCAGTTCAGGAACTTCCGCGAGCGCGAGGTGTCCTTCTCGCCCACGACCACGATTCTTGTGGGGAGAAACGCCGTGGGCAAGACCAACACCGTCGAGGCGCTGCAGATGCTCACGGCGGGGGCGTCTTTTAGACACCCCACGCCTTCGCAGCTTATCCTTGCTGGCTGTGAGCGCGGCCGCATTCGCGCCCGGCTTGCGGGCGACGGGCGCGTGGTGGATGTTGCCTGTGACATTACCCCACAGCGCAGACAGTTCTCGCGCAACGGCAAGCACTGCCAGGCGGCAGACATGCCCTCCTCGCTCATGAGCGTGCTCTTCTGCCCAGATGACCTCTCGCTTGTGAAGCGCGGTGCGTCCTTCCGCCGTGCGGAGCTGGACGGCTTTGGCTGCCAGGTAGCCGTGGGCTACTCAAAGCTCCTTGCCGCCTACACCCGTGCCATTGAGCAGAGAAACCGCCTGCTCAAGGACGAGAGGCCCGACCTCTCGTTGCTGAGCGCCTGGGACTCGTCTGTCGCCGTGGGCGGAGCGACCCTGCTCCAGGCCCGCGTGCGCCTCTTTGGGCGTCTGCGAGAGAAGATACTGGACGTCTACGGGAGCATCGCCGGCGGCGAGGAGCTCACCTGCACCTATGAGAGCACCGTCTGCGACGACCCCCTCACACTCTCGCGCGAGGAGCTTGCCGAGCGCTTCCTTGCACGCTTGGAGGAGGTACGTCCGGATGACCTGCGCCGCCAGCAGACCACGGTGGGACCTCACCGCGACGACGTAGCATTTGCCATCGACGGCAGAGACGCCCGCAGCTTTGGCTCGCAGGGTCAGCAGCGTTCCATCGTGCTGGCACTCAAGATGGCCGAGGTGCTGTCTCTTATACACATCTCCGAGCCCACGAGCCTCCTGAGCA
>ENA-OUOW01000174-OUOW01000174.1-human-gut-metagenome-genome-assembly--contig:-NODE-174-length-70017-cov-19.746419_pt1 | contig 70017 bp, 67 predicted proteins | sample MGYA00237938_ERZ548769 | MGnify/ENA primary metagenome ERZ548769 (study PRJEB26490, sample SAMN05356870) | human gut metagenome | biome: terrestrial biome; feature: human-associated habitat; material... | reverse complement strand
TTCGCCGAAAATACTTGGATGGTAACGTCCCGGTAAGATAGGGTGCTGCCGACACCTTACTAAACAGAGAAGATATTATTCTTCTCTGTTTAGTCATATTCCTCCTTAGCTCAGTCGGTAGAGCATTCGGCTGTTAACCGAAGGGTCGTTGGTTCGAGTCCAACAGGGGGAGCCAAAGAGCTGTAGCTTTTGCTATGGCTCTTTTTTTGTCTATATGCTTTTGTGTCAACGAAAGCGGTTAGAGTGTAATGTTCGCCTTTAATCGTTTATTTATGCCTTTTCTCGGCTTAACTACAAGAGTAGTTTATATATGTATGGAAACAGGGCTTCCGTATGCTTACGTTAATGTAAGTGTGTGGAAGCACTGTTTGTCTAAAAAAATCACAGCACACGTTATGAGTGCTGTGATGAGGGAGCTGTTCGATAAATGGGAAACTATTTATGGATTGTCTTTGATTTCAATTTCTACTGAATAATCAACATCTTTTGAGTTGAGGTCTGTAAGCAGAATAGTATTATTATCAAAAGGAACTATTTCAATGTTGCCTTTTCTTTTGCATTTATCAATAAGTAAAAATTTCTTTCCATTTTGGTCTGTACAAACAGCATATAAGAGCTTTGGCACTTTGAGTTTATAAACTAAATTCGTAATATATGGCTGTATCCATTCTTCATTTCTTTCAGAAATTCTGATACGTAATTCTTTTGATTCATCACTGATGCGTTGTTCAAAATTCTGCTGCATATATATCTTTTTGAATTTTTTGTTGTTATAATAATCCATAATCAATACATATGGCAGGAGCCACAAACCATAATCAATGAAGCCCAGAAAAGCTAACCATTTAATAGGAGAGAAGAGAAATGCAACAGCAAGAATAAACCCACCGAAAAATGGAATCCAGATATGTGTTTTTTGCTTTTTTTGCTTTGATATAATGCGGCATATGTAACAGTTATCAAAAATGCTCCGATTATTCCAAGCGTTATAGTCATGAGCCATTCTTGCATAACAGTTTTTCCTTTCTGAAAAATTCAAATAATAGTGCTGCGATAAGTGATCTGCTCGATAAATTGGAAGTTGTTATATTGTTTTAAATACGCATATTGTTATCAAGCGCTTTTTTCAATGTACAGACAATGAAATCGTGTTTCCCCTTGAGGTACTCTTTCCTGCCGTTAACAGGAAATTTCTGTGCAAGAGACATCTTCAGCTCTTCATACTCTTTCGCAGCTGAAGGTGTGCTGTTAAGATAATCCCTGAAATTTATGTAGTTTATCCAATCCATACTGTTTGTAAGAACAACATGGATAAAATGGGTTTGCAAATCCCCTGTGCCATCATAATAGCTACCGCAAGCAAACAATAACTGTTCTCCTAAAGAAGCATCTGGTTTCGGACGGTAGAAAAAGCCATTGTCTTTCAGCTCATTTTCAAAAGCAAGAATATCATTGAAATCATTAACTGCAACAGCAATATCAATAATAGGTTTTGCCTTTATCGAAAGTATAGATGTGCTGCCAACATGTTGAATATCCTTAATGACATTGCCCAATATCTTTTTCAAACGAGATATTGTATTGCAAGCCTCAATTTCCCATTCTTTTTCGTGATCGTACAGTTGTACAGTTCCTCGTTTTAATCCAATCATTTCTTTACCTCCAAACCACCATGTCGGATACACCCGACAAATTCCGATATGTCGAGCAGTTTATCCCGACCAATTTCCAAAACCATTATACCACAGCTAATCAATGGTTCGTCCTTTGTTTGTATTATTTCTTTGCAAGATCTTTAATAACTTCTCCTGCCACGATAAGTCCCACCACTGACGGAACAAATGCTGTTGAGCCTGGAATATCACGGCGCACTGTGCATTTTCTTTCTGTGCCAGGAGGACAAATGCAGTCCTGACGGCATGAAATAGCCATATCTTCTATCGGTCTGATAGGCTGTTCCTCTGAGTAAACAACTTTAAGCGACTTTATGCCTGCCTTTTTAAGCTCTCGTCGCATGACTTTCGCAAGAGGGCAGACCTTTGTCTGATAAATGTCCGCCACACGGAATGCTGTAGGGTCAAGCTTGTTGCCTGCACCCATTGAGGATATAACAGGTACTCCTGCGACGTCTGCTCGCTTTATTATCTCCAGCTTGCCTGTAACAGTGTCAATGGCATCGATAATGTAATCATACTGAGTAAAATCAAACTGATCCGCTGTGTCAGGCATATAGAAACACTTGTATGTGTTCACCTTTATGTCAGGGCAGATGTCGTGAACACGCTCCTCCGCCACGTCTACCTTGTATTTTCCTACTGTTTTTCTTGTGGCAATTATCTGACGATTGATGTTGGTCAGACACACTTTGTCATCATCTATAAGGTCAAGCTCGCCTACACCGCTTCGTGCAAGGGCTTCAACTGCATATCCGCCTACACCGCCTATGCCGAAAATCGCAACCCTGCTGTTGCTGAGCTTTTCCATTGCTTCTTTGCCGAATAAAAGCTCGGTTCTTGAAAACTGATTTAGCATATAAACACTCCTGAATACTGTTTTATTCTTCTATAATATCATATCTATGCCCTTTTTTCAAGTGCATTTTTGTCTGCTTTTATTAATTTTCTGATAAATCCTATATGTATTATATAATATCTCTGCCGCAGTTTTCGACCGCATTTTCGTTGCTTTTTTACCGAAAATGTGCTATAATATTATATGTGATAATACGCAAAAAGTAATAAAAAGGATTGGTAAAAACATGGATATTAACAAGACCCTTGCGGAAGAATTTAAGCTCAGACAGGAGCAGATAGACAACACTGTTGCACTCCTTGATGACGATAAAACTATACCGTTTATTGCACGATACAGAAAGGAGCTTACAGGCTCGCTGGACGATCAGGTGCTTAGAGAGATCGCTGACAGGCTCACTTACCTGAGAAATCTCGAAAAACGTAAAGGCGAGATAATCTTTTCTATCACTGAGCAGGAGAAAATGACAGACGAGATAATGTCTGCTATCGAAAATGCAAAGACCCTTGTGGAGATGGAGGATATCTACAGACCTTTCAAGCCGAAGCGTAAAACAAGGGCTTCGGTGGCAAGAGAAAAGGGGCTTGAACCACTGGCTGAACTTATCCTGACTCAGGATAAGAAATGCGACCCGCAGGTCGAGGGGTCAAAATTTATCAACGAGGAAAAGGGCGTAAAGTCTGCGGACGAAGCTTTGCAGGGTGCAATGGACATAATCGCAGAGGATATCTCTGACGACGCTGACCTGAGAAAATACATAAGAACGCTGTTTTCGCAGATAGGCGTTATAAGCTCAAAGGCGTCTGACGAGAATGCCGAGTCGGTGTATGAGAACTATTATGACTATGCCGAGGCTGTGGGAAAGATAGCAGGTCACAGAGTTTTGGCTTTGGACAGAGGCGAAAAAGAGGGCGTTCTGAAAGTATCAGTGAATGTCCCAGAGGGCGCAGGAGAGAGAGCCTGCGTGTCAAGATATGTAAAAAACAAGTCAGAGTGCGGACAGCTTGTTACGGCTGCTTGTGAGGACGGCTATAAAAGACTTATTTATCCGTCAATAGAGCGTGAGATAAGGGCGGAGCTTTCGGCAAACGCTCAGGAGGGTGCAATTAAGGTGTTCTCTTCAAACCTCAGACAGCTTCTTATGCAGCCGCCTGTTAAAGACACTGTTACCCTTGGTCTTGACCCGGGATATGCTCACGGTTGTAAGACCGCTGTAGTGGACGCTACGGGCAAGGTGCTTGACACTGCGATAATCTACATTACTCCGCCAAAGAAGGATACAGAGCGTGCTAAGCGTGTTCTGACGGGCTTTATAAAGAAATATGGTGTTACGACTATCTCCATAGGCAATGGCACTGCTTCAAGAGAAACGGAGCAGTTCACAGCCGAGCTTATCAAAGAAATTCCGCAGAAAGTTTCTTACATGGTGGTGTCTGAAGCAGGCGCTTCCGTTTACTCCGCTTCCAAGCTTGCGGCTGAGGAGTTTCCTGAGTATGACGTTTCACTGCGTTCAGCAGTATCAATAGCACGCCGTCTGCAAGACCATCTGGCAGAGCTTGTAAAGATAGACCCAAAGGCAATAGGTGTTGGACAGTATCAGCATGATATGCCAAAGGCGAGAATGGACGAGGCTTTAAAGGGCGTTGTTGAAGACTGCGTAAACTCAGTAGGCGTTGACCTTAATACGGCTTCATACTCATTGTTGTCATACATATCGGGCATAAATATGACAGTTGCAAAGAATATTGTTTCCTACCGTGAGGAAAACGGTGCTTTCACAGAGAGAAAGCAGCTTATGAAAGTGCCAAAGCTTGGAGCAAAGGCATTTGAGCAGTGCGCAGGCTTTTTGAGAGTTCGTGGAGGAAAAAATCCGCTGGATAACACGGCTGTTCACCCTGAGTCATACAAGGCAGCGCAGGCGCTTATTGACAGGTGCGGACTTAGCCTTGCGGACATGGGCGACGTAAAGCAGATAGCTGAGAAAGTCAATGCAATGGGCATGAAGAAGCTTGCCACAGATATCGGCATTGGTGCGCCGACGTTAAAGGATATAGTAGGGGAGCTTGAAAAGCCGGGTCGTGACCCTCGTGACGAGCTGCCTCCACCGCTTATGAGAAGCGGCGACATCATGGAGCTTAAAGACTTGAAGCCGGGCATGGAGCTTATGGGCACAGTGAGAAACGTTATAGACTTCGGAGCGTTCGTTGATATCGGCGTTCACGAGGACGGACTTGTACACATTTCGCAGATGTGCGACAGATTTATAAAGCACCCTCTTGAGGTCGTAAAGGTCGGTGAGGTAGTTAAGGTTTGGGTACTTAACGTTGATCTGAGGAAAAAGCGTATTTCGCTTACTATGAAAAAGCCTAAGGTGTAAGGGACTTGGCATAGGTTAGATAAGAACAAAAGGGCTGTGTGGACAGCCCTTTTGTTGTTTGCAGCCAAGTGAGGTCTTGACTCAGGGCGTTGTGATATGCCTTATGGCTTGACCTTACGGTATAATTATGGTAATATAAAATCGTACATAGACTATGTTATAAAAGGACGTGAAAAAATGCGGATCGCAGTTTGTGATGATAATGCTGTTTTTCTTCAGCTTTTTAAATCTATGCTGGCAAATGAACTTGAATCAAGGTCGGTCAAAGCTGAAATAGAAACGTTTACCAAGGCTGAGAGCTTTTTTTCCTGCCATGGGAAAAAGCCGTTTGCGGCTATATTTCTTGACCTTGATATGCCTGAAATGACCGGTTTTGAGGTCGCACGGCAGCTAGGTCAGAATGGTAATTGCTTTGTGATCTTTGTGACAAGTCATCAGGAGCTGGTTTATGACAGCTTTAATTTCAGACCGCTGAATTTTATCTGCAAAGATCCTGACGCCGATGTTATGAAGGATAGGCTCCATATGGTAGCAGGACAGTTGACGGACGCACTGAAGCAGGAAAAGACAGTGGTTTTGGAGAATAGGGAGCAGGGAAGGATCTCTGTAAAGCTTCGGGATGTAACTTATATAGAGAGCAATAGCCACAGCATCATATATCATTTTGCAAATAATAAGGATACTATTGCAGTCAGAGATAGCATTGGCGAGATAGAAGAAGCTTATCGTAAATTTGATTTTATACGGGTGCATAAAAAATATATCGTCAATCTGAAATATGTTTTTAACATAAGCCGTTCAAATGAAACAGTGATCTTCAAAAGCGGTTCAGAGCTTCCCATGAGCCGAGGATATAAGAATGAAGTTGACGACGCTTTGACGGAATATCTGAGGAGAAAGTGATGACTATTACATTGTGGACGATATTTGAGATCTTGATAAACTTTTATCAGGGCGGTCTGGAAACATGGTTTATATATAAATTTCTTACGCCAAGATCTCATGAAAGGGCTAAGATATGGGCTATTATATTTGCCGTTTGTGAAGGCTGTCTGGTCACTGTTTTTAATTATTTCACTGTATTTGAGGGCTTTGGAAGTGCTTTGTACTGGGCAAGTCTGCTTGTTTTTGCGTTTTGCTTTTTTAGTGACAATGCAGTAAAGAAATTTCTTTCCATATCCCTCTCGCAGGTTGCGATCTTGTTGATAACGTCATTGGAACTAAATGTTGTATCGTCATTTTTTAAAATATCCCTCAGGAAGCTTGTGGTCGAACAAAGCTTGCTTAGATTTGTGACGCTTATAATGATTCAGATCTCTATATTCATTGTATTTAGATTAATACTGATGGTATTTAAACACACAGATGATTATACGGCTTCAGATTGGGTTACGATAATTGCAGTGCTTATTATTTCGTTTTCTCTCGTTATGGTAATACATGAATTGTCCCTTTCGGCAGACGATGGCCATAGGCTGTATATAAATCTGTCATATATGCTTGTCTTTGTTCTTAATATACTTATATTCTGGATAATAAATTCTTTGATAAAAAAGAATCGGAAGCTCAAGGAAATGGAGATAGTCAAACTAAGAGAGCAGTATCTTGAGCAGTTTATAGGAAACGCCGAGTCGCAATATGACGCCATGAGAAAACTAAGGCATGATATAAAAGACAAATATGAAACGGTCAATGAACTGTTGAAAGTACAAAAAATAGATGAAACGAGAAAATTTATCTCAGAAAGCTTTGACCTTATCGAGAAGTCGGAGTCCTATGTTAAAACGAAGAATAATATTGTAAATGCTATCGTTAACGCAAAGCTTACGATGGCTTCTTCCTTGGGGATAAAAATATCATGTATAACAGTTTCAGATTTTGAGGGAATAAAGGGAACTGACCTTTGCGACCTGTTGAGCAACACGTTGGAGAATGCTATAACGGCATGCAAGGAAATAGCCGACGACGCAAATAAATTTCTGTATCTGAAGATCGACCGAGAAACGGATACATATACGTTTTTAATAAAAAATTCAATAGATCATTCTGTTATGGATAGTAATCCAAGGCTTACGACCACAAAGGCTGATAAAAAACAGCATGGTCTGGGGACCTCAATAATCAGAGAGATAGCAAGAAAATATAATGGCAGATGCGATTTCTATGAGTCGGAGGGAATGTTTTGCTGTCAGGTAACATTGATGGCAGATACAACGGTCCTGAACTAATTGTTCTGGACCGTTGCTGCATTTCGTGACAAAAACCTGCAACTCATTCCAAAAAGCTTGACATATTGCTGTTATTCTAGTAAAATTCAAATTAGGGTAAGACAAAAGCGAGGCGGTAGTTTATGGATCTTGTTGTATCGGGTATACTTAATTTTTTGACCGAGCAGGAAGCTATCGGCAAAGCAGATGAGGTACAGGATTTTTATCGGTATGGCATAGAAATAACTATCTCATCAATGTTAAACATTGTGCTTGTATTGCTTATGGGAGCATTGACAGGGCATTTGCTGGAAAGCGTAATATATTTGGCAGTGTTTATTGCTGTCAGGGTTATTACCGGAGGGTATCATGCAGATACATATTTCAGATGCAATCTGCTGATGTGTTCAACATTTATTGCTACAGCTTTTCTTAATGACAAGGTATGCGGATATATAAATATATGGGTGATTGCTGCCTTTGTGGTGTTTGAAGAGATAATAGCTTTTGTATTCTGCCCTGTGGAGAACAAAAATAAGCCTATAGAAAAAGAAAAAAAGCCAAAGTTCAAAGCGATGGGAATGATAGTTTTTCTGTTGCTTGATCTGTTTGGCGGGGCGATTATCAATAGATATCAGATGGTTGGATCTATGATCCTGTTAACAAATCTATTAATTGCAGTTTTAATAATATCAGCGAAGATCAAAGAAAAGAGGTGTGATAAGAATGAGATCATTTAAGAAATTGCTTGCCAGCCTTATTGCCAGAGCAACTAAGAGAATGGGTATAGCTGCCTGCGGATGTGCATCAATGTATGGTGGCTATCAAGCTAAAGAGCCAAAAAACATTTACAAGAATTAAGCGTAAAGCTACAAGAATTACGATAAGCATTACAAAGACTTTATCATTTTCCCTTTAAATCTTGTGATACTTGTAAATGAGGTAACATTAGCAGGAAAATAACTTCCTGCTGGTGTTACCATTTTTTTATTTGTAGTGAGTTCAAGCTTTTGACAGTGAGTAAATTTGCTTTTAGACACAAAAAAATTACGCCCTACAAAAGGATGCGCGTTACTATTCGGTTTTCAAAGAACAGGCGGAGGCTATAGAGAAAGCCCCCTCACTTTCCATACCGAAAAGTTGAGGGGGCTACAACCAAGTTTTTTAATTTTCTAAAAGATTTTTGAGCTTTGCTCTGATTTTTGTCGAAGGCATAAAGAAAGAGCGTCGGAGATTGCCGTCCCCGTTCGGCTGGGGACACACGATCAGAATGTGGGTGTCGCTTGCCGACTTTCGGAAAGGGACTTGCTGCCAAGCCCGCTTTCAGGAAAATAGGCGGTGGCGGAATGATCCGTCACCGCCTATTGTGTTTAGGCTATTTCGATTTCGGAAGCGTCGGCTTATTCAACCTCGGATCCCTTTCTCTTTTTGCCGCTTACACCCAGCAGAGTCATAACGCCGCACAGAGCAGCCAGCCAACCGATGTGGTTGCTGCTGTCACCGGTCTGAGGACACTTGGTGGAGTCGTCATTTCCTGGCTTATTGGTGTTATTATCACTGCTGCCTGTATTGTCGGTGTTGTCGCCGTCGGGGAGCTTGTCGATGACCGTATTCTCGCTGCGCTTGGCGCTGCAAACGGTGCATTCCTCGTGCTTGATGCCGGTGGCCTCCTTGGTAGCGGCCTTGTCGATCACCCACTGGAAGCTGTGTGCTGCCGTGTCGGCCTTGTCGCCGCACTCGCACTCATGCCAGTGGTTGGTGCCGTCATACTTCCACTCTGTACCGTAGCTGTGGGTATGATTGCTGCCTGTTGCAGGGATCGGTGCGGTTTCAAGAACCTTCTTGCAGACGGTGCATTCCTTATGCTTAGCGCCGTCGGCGGTTTCGGTAGCTGCCGTGTCAACGATCCACTCGCTGGCACTGTGAGCCGCAATATTGGCCTTATCGCCGCACTCGCACTCATGCCAGTGATCGGTGTCGTCATACTTCCACTCGGTGCCGTAGCTGTGGGTATGGCTTGGAGGCGCATCCTTATAGGTGGCCTCGAGCTTCACATCACTGCCGGGCATGGTGAAGGTGGTAGTCGCCTTGGTGGCGTCTGCCAGAGTGACATTGCCCTCCAGCACGACCCACTTGTCAAAGACCTTGCCTGCCTCCGGTGCGTCCGCCGTAACGGTCACAATGGTGTTCTGCGCGATCTTGTCCGTGATGAGTGTCCCTGCGGCAACGGAGGCCGTGCCCTTGATGACCGTGACAATGTATCCGGTCGCAGCGGAGTTCTTTACGAACCTTGTCTCGCCGCAGTCGGCGCGCTGGCAGGTGTAGAGAATTCCTTCGCTCTTGCCCTGTTTTGCAGGTTTGCCGCCGTCCCAGTCGTGGCTGAGCTTATTAACGACATGACCGTAGCGGATAATCTGTCCGCAGCCGGCTGTGCACTGCTGGTCACCGCTATAGCCTGAGGTGGTGCATCCTGGCTTAACCTCATTGATCAGCTTGTAGTTATCTGCAATTTCGTGGAGGGACGGGGTTGAGACGCCCTTCTGTGCGATCCTGTCGCACGATGTGCAGTACTGGTTGCCGGAATAACCCCTCTCTGTACAAGTCGCCGTTCTTACATCCCGCAGTTCAAGGGGACCGCTATGCCTGAAGTCGCCGGTCTCGCCCTTTACGGTGCCGCCGCAAGCCGTGCAGCGGTAGTCGCCCTCATAGGCGCGGTGTCGGCAGTCGCCCGATTTGGCGTTATAGCGTTTGCCGCCATGGCTCGCGTCTGTGGTTGCCGAGTTTGCCGTGCCGTAGTAGTACAGCGGCTGCAGTGGACCGGTATGACCGGCGTTTGCAGGTGGGTAGATATCCGAACCGGCACTGATGACATGGCCGCAGTCTGCGCAGGCGGTGTCGCCAGTGTAGCCCTTACGGTCGCAGATCTGCTCCTTCGCATTGAGCACCGTGGTGCCGCCGCTGTGGTCACAGCCTGCATAGACAGGCTCAAAGAAGAAACTGCCGCCGCCAGGGGCACCCATGGCGCTGAACTCTGGGATCGTGCAGCCCCACTCGAGGGCGGAGCCGTTGGTCATCAGCTTGAACAGGGTCTTCGCCTCATTGGTATTCCAATTTCTAGTAACAGGTATGATGTCATACTCATTGTATTCGCGGCGATACTCCACCTTCCAGCCGATGGCTTTCTGACCGGTTCTCTCCTCGGGATAAAGCCTGATCTTGTCGCCTGGCTTGACGATCATACGGGTTGCCCGACCGTTTTTCACTGTCACCAGCGCAGTGTCCTTTGTCCACTGATCGGCTCCTCCGTCATCATCCTTGTCGATTTTTGTCTTTGTGTACTCGCAAATGCTGCATTCAGCCTCCATGCCGCCTCTGCCGCCCTCGGTATCGGGGTTTTTGACCACATTCCAGCGGCCCCAGCTATGGGGAACCATGATGAATTCCTCGCAGCCGGGAACCTTGCACTTTTCGGGGTGGGCATAGTCGGATTCGATGATGAGCTGCTCCACCGTCTTGGTCGAGCCGCCGATGTTGAAGGTATACTCATAGATACTGCCGAAGCCGGTGCAGTCCCAGTTCCAGCCGTAATCATGGACATGGCTCTTCACAGGAACGGTATAGTCGCAGACGGAACATCTGAGCACATCGACTCTGCCGCCGCCTACCGCGTCAAGGCTTCTGTCAAGCACAAAGGTATGCGGGAAGATGCGCTCCTTGGAGCCGGTGGTCATATAATGCGGTTCGTAATAGCCTGCTTCGAACAGGCACGGGAGCTTGTGGCCGTCGCATTTCGGGTCGCCGCCCACGACACCGTTATGGGTATTCCCATGCTTATCGACCCAAGTGACCTTGTATTCCGGCGTTCTCTCGCTGTCTTCTGTGAAGCACTTATAAGTACACCCACTCTTAAATCAGGCAATAGACCATATTCGATGAATATAAAATAACGCAACATGAGGCTATGTCTCCGAAACTATTAATGGAGGCATAGCTATTTTTTCTCTTGAAATAATCTCTCCGATGTGGTATAATGATAACTGATACATAAAGCATGACCAATTGTGAGGTGATTGCTATGAATATTGCTATCGTTGATGATGAACCTGTATTCTTAAAACAACTTCATAACAGATTAAGAGAAATGAAACTCCCCGACTGCGAAATACACGAATTTACAAGCGGGAGAGACTTATTGAGTTTCTATGTCAAGGGAATGTATGAAGTCATCATACTCGATGTTGAAATGCCCGATCTGACCGGATTGCAGACCGCTGAAAGAATCAGACAGATAGATGGTTCAGTTATTATTTCTTTCCTGACGAATTATGCCGAATTTGCCGTTAAGGGCTACGATGTGGGAGCGTTTCGCTATATATTGAAAAATCAGCCAGACTATGTATATACCAAACAGCTAAATTCTATCATTGCTGAGTGCCAGCAGCGATTTAGAACTTTCACTTTCAATAATAAAAATCTGTCATTCAAGTTCAGGCTGACAGATATTCTTTACTTTGAGGGACATAGAAGAAAGGTATCACTATTCACAGTTAATGGTGAATTGGAGTACGGCGGCGATTTTTCAACTGTGTGTGGCGAGTTGTTAAAGTACAATTTCGCTATTATAAACCGTGGAATACTTGTAAATCTTGACCATATACAGAATATTACCAAGTACGATATTATTCTAAGCAACGGCAGAAAAATCCCCATAGGCAAAACATATAAAGATGAGATAGTTGCTCGCTATCTTAACTATGCAACAGGGAGATGATCGAGTTGCCCGTATTGATTGAAAATATCATTGAGATTGTCAATGTAGCAATTGAAATGATGTTGGTATTCTTATACTTTTCCTTGTTGAGTAAGGCAAAAGTTAATAAAGCAGTTCTTTATCTGTCGTATCTTCTTTCTACTGTAATACTGTCAGCGACAGTTTTGTTGACAGATAATATTTTAGTGTATCTGATTACAACCATTATTCTTATTAGCTCCATGTCCTTTATTTGTTATGATGATTCAATCCGTCATAAAATATTTTGGAACATATTGTTTTTACTGATTATATCTATATCTGAACCTATTGTGATTGGATTACTTTGCATTGCTAATATGGGAACACCAGATGAATTCTTAGAGTCTGGTTTAGGACGTTATCTCGGAATGGTAGGCACAAATATAATTTATTTATGGCTTATAGGATTGATGCACCGCATAATAAACAAAAAAATTCGTGAACTGCCGATAAAATATTGGATATTGATAATAGTTATTCCAATCATAAGTATTTTTCTTTTACAAACAATGCTTGATGGATTTGTTGGCAGCAACACTTATAGTTATGTTTCTTTGGGCGTTTCTCTTGCAGGAATTATCTTTATAAACCTTGCTATGTTTAATTTCTTTGAAAGTTTTGAAGATAAGATAAAGTTAAAATACCTTGAAACAATAAAGCAACAGGAACAGGAAAACTATAAGCTGCTTACCCTGTCATACAAGCAAGTACGAGAGTTTAAACACGATATTGAAAATCAATTTTTAGTTCTGAATGATATGTTGGAAAACAATGATACTGATTCTGCTAAGGAATATCTTGTCAAGCTAAGCTCATTTGTAAGGCTTGCTAACAGACTCTGCTATACTGGTAATAATGCCGTCGATTCTATTGTGAACATCAAGGGTTCTCTTGCTCAGACATACGGTATAGAGTTTATTTGCAAGGTCAATATCATAACAAATATCAAGGCAGACGAATTGGAGTTGTGCCGTATCATCGGAAACGCTCTTGACAATGCAATAGAAGGTTGCCAGAGAGCTGGTGTATCACATAAGCATATTTGGATAAGCCTAATGGAAGAACGAGAGAAGCTATTTATTGTCATTACAAATACATCAGATAAGGTAGATACATCTGTTTTAACATCAACAAAGAAAGAACAAGGGCTTCACGGCATAGGGATAAACAGTATCAAATCCTCCGTTGATAGATTGGGTGGGTTAGTAAGTTTCGATTATGATGACGGAATTTTTAAGCTGAACATTATGGTTCGTAATTGTTTACAAATTTAACTATTTGCATTTCGGGACAAGAAGACGACATTTGGGGACACTTTGAGACCTTTTTTCTCAAAACCTATTGAAAAAATTTGCAACTTGTGTTATGATTTTTGCAGGAAGTGATTCAGAAATGATTTCAAAACTTGCAAAAAGCATAGCACACTTTTTTGTGGTTCAGAACATAACGGAAGAATCCAAAGAGGTGATCTACGCATATGGAATGGAGCTGCTGATCTCTGATGTGCTGAATACCATTATCGTCCTGCTGATTGCTCTGTTTTCCCATACGCTGCCTGCGGTTGTTGTATTCATAGCCGTATTTATGGGGTTGAGACAGTTTGTAGGTGGGTTTCACGCTAACAGTCATCTTAGTTGTATGTTCACGCTTGTCATGGTGATGATGGTTTTCTCTTACGGCATTTGCAATGTAAGCGGACATATTACGCCAATATTCAGCATCAGTTTCATAATGATAGCATTACCAATCATTCTATGTATTGCTCCCGTTCCGCATCCGAATAAACCGATGTCAGAGGAAAAGAGTGTCAAGCTAAGGAAAAGAAGCTGCATCTTAGCTGTTACCCTATCCGTTGTCACGATTGCACTGCTTGTATTCCAATATCAAAAACTAAGCCTTTATGTATCAAGCGGAATGCTGCTGTCAGCAATCATGGCACTGCTCGGTCACTTTTTGAATCGGGGTGATAACAGTAAACGATGATAAGGAAAGAGAAAAACGGAGTATTTTGGCGATTGTAATTCTTGCTCTTGTAAGGCTGGTGCTGTATATCTCAAATGGCAGCGTTTGCGGTATTACGTTTTATCAACCGAAAGAGCCTGACTTATCTGAACTGTTTGAAAGGATGGATTTGTAATGAAAAAGCTGATGAGCATAGCAAAGAAGGCTTCTACGGCACTGGCGGCTCTTGCGCTGGTGGTAGCTACCACATCAGTTCCGAGTGCTTGCTTCCATTGGTTCGCACAACCTGTAGAGCCAGAAGAGCTGAGAAACTATGTAAACAAGAAATAATTGGCAACTGTGTGTTGCAGAAAGGTGGTATGAAATGGTTAAGAATAAGATTTTGAAACGTATCGTGGCAGGTCTTAGCTGTATTGCGTTATCTACAACTATGCTTACGAGTTTACCTGCTTTTGCCGATGATTATGTTGACGAATATCAATATTACTCAACGTTAGATCCTAATGGTGAAGAGTACCAAGAATGGAAATCAAATCTGGCAAGTTCTGCTGTAAGTGTTCCCCAAAATAGAATGCTTAAAAGTATTCTCAAAAATAATACTTTAATAGCAAATGACTACATTGAGTTCAACACTGCAAGTAATGGTCACTATACTATTGGTACAATAGGAGGAAACCCTAACAGTTCAACTGATGATAATAAAAAGATGCTTTTCGGTCATCCGGGTGGAGGAACATCAAAAACAACAATTGTTGTTGGTGAAAGCATAAATGAGTTTACATCATCAAATGTAACTTATGATGCTGATGGTTCTAAAAGTGTTTCCAAAGCTTCTTATGATGGTGTTGATGTCACACAAGAACTATCTATTATTGAGAATTCGGCGACTGGACGAGATGATGTTGTTAAGATTAAGTATATCGTCAAAAATGATACAGAATACGCCAAACAAGTGGGCATAAGAATTATGATGGACACTATGCTCGGTGGTAATGATGCTGCGCCATTCAGAGTAAACGGATCTGATGTAACAACTGAAACCGTATATTCAGGTTCTAATATTCCGCAAATATGGCAAGCCTTTGATTCCGCAACTAATCCCGGTGTAGTAGCACAAGGTACATTCTACAAATCGGGAGACAGAAAACCTGATAAAGTACAATTTACTAATTGGGGAAATGTAACAAGTACGCTATGGGATTATGTGACTCAGCCAGGACGATCTAATGGAGATAGTGCAGTATCCATCACATGGAACAAAGATACTTTCACCAGTGGTGAAACACGAGAATTTGTTACCTATTATGGATTGAGTGAGTTAGAACAGAATTTAATTCCTCCGTTAGCATTAAGTGTATACGCTGATAATAAGGTTAGTATTTCCAATTTTAATTATGATGATATAAATGCAAATGTATATTTGGATAATATTGGAGATGGCGATGCGACAGATGTATCGATAAAAATCACTGCTGATAACCTTGAACCAAAGTATGGAACCTCACTTACACACAATTATTCGGTAATAAAGCCAAGTAAAAGCTATTCAATTCCTTTGAAATTTATAGTTCCAACAGATTCAAAACATAATTCTGATATAAATGCAAAATTGGATTTTGAATTATCATACAAAGTTGCCAAGACCGGTGATACAGAAGTAAAGCGAATAACCAAAAACATAACAATTCCTAAATTGAAAAGAGCCGTTGTAGTAGTACCGGGAATAATGGGAATAGATCTTGCAAAAACATCAAATGATGAAAGTGTATGGGGATCTTGGATTGAACAGCCAAGTAACTTTGATGATGTTAAAAAAATTCACAATGCGTTCCAGTCGCTCAAATGCGATTACTACGGTAATAGTAATATTGAATTATATCCTGTTAATAATTATGGATATGATGATACTTATAAAGGAATAATTGAATCACTAAATAATGATACTGATATTTCTGATAAGTATGATATCTTATTTTTCCCGTATGATTGGAGAATGGGAGCGCAAATAACGGCTAATAATCTTCATGATCTTATTAGTGATTATAATGAGGTAGTTTTTGTTGCACATAGTATGGGTGGTATTGTTACAGAAAAATACATTTCGGAATATGGTGCTGATAATATTTCTAAACAAATAACTGCCGGAACACCATTTTGGGGTGCGCCAACGATGCTTTGCGTTTTAAGCACTGGTGATTTATCATATATCATAGGAGGACTCGGGGTAGCAGAATCATTATTTACTTCATTTGAACTTCCAAGTGTTTTGGTGAATTTAGGCAGTTGTTATGATTTGTTGCCAAATAAAGATTATACAGATGACTGGCAGTGGATATATTCATATAAACGAACTTATGATCATTGGTATGATTATTTTATAGATAACGGCAATTTTACGTATTTTACATTTGACGAATTTGATGAGCTGATTTCTGATGATTATAATAATTATCTTTGGATAGATGGAAAATATAACCATAGCCGCATAAAAATATCCCAAAACAATACTAATAATCTGAAAAGAATAGCATTAGTAGGAAGTAATAGAAATACCATTTCAACTATTCAACATTGTCCTGGCGATAGAGGATTGCAATTCGTTCCAGAATATGGTATTGGCGATAGTGTAGTTCCAATTGAAAGTGCAACAATGAATTTTAATCACGATCTTTTGGATATAAAAATCTTTGATCAAGATCATATGGGGTTAATACAGAGTCAGGAATGCATAGATGAGATATTAAAAAACATAAAAGATACAAAATCATTTATGAAGCTGCCCATGAGAACAAAAATGGCAAATAACAATCTTACATCTAATGCCATAGAAGAAACCAAGACACTTTCAAATAAGCTTGCTATTTCAGGTTATTTTGATTTATTCTTTTCAAACGAAACCTGTTCATATTATTACACAAATTCAGAGGTTCATGAAGGGAATAATTTTAAATTTGACCCTTTAACATCAGTTGGCAATCCGATTTTACTGGCTCAATTTGCTGATGATAATTATGATTGTAAAATCAATTCACTTGCTGATCAAAACACTGATATTATGTGCAATATTGATGGAAACATCTATTTGTATACCAATATCTCTGTGAATAGTGGATCTGTATTATTCTTAAATTTATCAGATGGTTCATTTTTTATTAACATTGATCTTGATAATGATGGTGAAATAGATACAACTGTTACGCCAACTATCAATCCAGGGGTAATTCAAGATGATGAGAAATCACCTGAAATAACAGTAGAATCTTGCAATGCAGGTATTAGTAACTCAAATACTATAAATCCCAATATAGTTATAACTAACAACTCTGACAAGCCTTTAAAAATGAGTGATATAACTATAAATTATGTATTTAATGCAGACAATAAAGAAAACCTTGAATACCATTGCGACTGGCTTGCTGTAGATAATCAATACTTAGGTAATACTTCGGTTTGTGAATTTGTTAATGACGATTACGGAAATACATATGCAAAAATCAAATTTAATACCGATGTTGAACTTCAACCTAATAAACAGTTTGTAATCCATTTTAGACTAAATGCAGCAGATTGGTCTAATTGGGATACATCGAATGATTATTCAATGGGAACAGAACAGCTATTGCCAAATGATAAAATAATTGTTTTTTATAATGAACAGCTTATAAGCGGTGTCCAGCCTTGAAGTAGAGGTTGAAGCAATGAAAAAAACAATTATAATTATAATTATATCATTATTAGTTACGGCAGGCACTTTTGTTTTATCTAAGTATCACAACAGAGATAAAATGATGACTCAAATGAATAAAGATATACAAGATTATTATTATATAAGCTGTCCAAATGGAAATGAGCTTGACATCAAGCAAAAGAGCAGTAATGAATATCAATACTCTATTCTTAGTTATCCTTTTAGCACAACAGAATACACTAACAAATTTACATTCAGATTAAAAGTGAGTCTTGATCAGAAATTCATATTTGAAAAAATCGGCTTATTGACAGGCACAAGCGGAGTAAACGCAAATACAGACTTTCCTAATTGTCTTATTAAAGAAAATGATTCTTCTCAATATCAACGTTTTTTTCTCCCCACGCCAGAAGAAGATAATGATGTTTCAACAATCCTTGGCGAAGGCAAAATATATGTATCATTCAAGAATGCAATCAATTCATCAGATATATCATCTGTAATAGATGAATATAGTGAATACGGAACAGTGACATGGCTTTGGGTCGATACTTACAATGATTCTGATTCAACACTACCAACGATTCAAAATCCTCAAAATGACGAAAGAGGAGTGTATGGTATCCCGTTGTTCTATGCTGGCGAAAAGCTCATTTCACCATTAGATAAGTTTGTTAATATAATAAATGATAAACACGCTTATTTGGAAGACGAATTTGAAAACATAAGAAACGGTATTAATACAGGTAAAGATACTATTAAGCAATCTGATATTAATATTATAGGTATTGTTTTATTGTCCCAAAAAGATTTGAACCGTAGTGCCATAATAAACGAAATCGCCATAAAGGGAAATGTCTATGTAGTTAACTAAACTATAAATTTATTGTTATCTTGTTTTATTGCCAAATACTATATTTTTCGTTCCACACAAGTCTGAATAGGCATTGTGGGGCACACCACAACAGGCACAAACTCTATTGGAACTGAATAACCGCAAGCCCTCGGAAATGCTCTTGTAAGCGTTTCTGAGGGCTTTTTCTTTTCAGCGGTTAGAATTCCGCTCCGCAGGCTCGGATAGTGATGTGTGGCATTTCCGTTCGCCTGACGGTCAAGCTGAGGTCGGCTCGGTGATGCCGTGACGGAGTTCATACTCACGCACACGGCGGTAGAAAGTATTTGCTGACATATTCATTCTCCGCATAAAGTCCCTGCCCGTGATGTGCTTGGCTCTCCATTCCCCATAGAGCTGACCGAACCTCGTCCAGTCGGTGGGGATAGGCTTTCGCCCGGTGTACTTGCCCTGAGCCTTAGCGATCTCGATGCCCTCACGCTGTCGCTGTTTGAGCTGCTCACGCTCCAACTGTGAGAGTGCAGCGAACACGGTGAGCATAAATTTGCCCGCAGGAGTGTCGGTGTCAATTTTCTCCTTGTGGCTGATGAGCGTTACTCCCTTGTCTGTGAGGGTGTCGATGATGTTCAGCAAGTCCTTTGTGGAGCGTCCCAGACGGCTGATACTCTCGATGTAGAGGGTGTCACCCTCACGCACATAGTCAAGCATTGCCCTGAGCTGAGGGCTGTCGGTGTTCGCTCCTGACAGCTTCTCGGAGAAGATGCGGTCAACCTGATAACTGCACATGATCTCCTGCTGTCTCGCTGTTTCCTGATGCTCCGTAGAAACACGGATATAACCTATTTTGCTCATAGTTGTTGTTTCCTTTCTTTATTCAAGTGTATTTTTATTTCTATGTTTAGCCTGTGTCCTCTGACGGCTTTTCTCACGCTCACGCTTCATCTGCTGTTCGTTGATGTACTGGCGCACCTGTCGGGTGTACTTCTTCGCCGTTTCACGCTTGGTGAGGAATGCGGTATGCTCGACATTAAGCCTGTTCCACTTCGATTTCAGCTTGTTGGACTTCTCCAAAAGGTCAAGCATCGTCGGCGGTTTGCCGTCAACAGCATACTTCTTGATATGCTCCTTGATGTACTTGACCGTCTGCTCGTAGTCCTCGATAGTGGCGGCATTTTTCTTCTTGAAACGGCTCTGCGACCAGCCCGATTTGCCCTGATACTCCTTGTAAACAGGCTCCAGCTCGTCACGGTGCTTCATCTTTGCAATGAGCGTGTCGATAGCTGTAAACTTCTTTTTCAGATCGGCACGCTCAGTTGTGTGGTCATCGGAGTGAGGTGTATTGAAGAAGAATCCAGACAGCTCGCTGAATGACATAACGCCACCAGCTTCAAGGTCTGCGATGATTTCGTTTGCTCTGCCCATACCTCTGATAGCTTTCCACGGATCTTCTTTCTTTTCAGGTGCTTTACTCTCCGTAGGTGTGGGCTGTGGTGTCCGGGCAGACGGTTCAGGCTTCGGATTGATAGCAGTTGCGTTAAGCATATCAAGCTGTGCCTGCCGTCTTGCTCGTCGGGCTGCAAAGAACTTCTCCACCTGTTCCGCAGCAGCTTTTCTCTTTGCGGTTTCACTTGTTTCGGTGATAGTTTCAGGCTCGGCAGATTGTTTCGGCTTTGTCGGTGCGGTGACTGTCTGTGTCGGCTTCGGCTCGGTCTTTGGAACAACAGGCTTCGGCGCTTCGATAAGCATATCGGGAGTGACATTCGCCGCTGACAGCTTTTCCTGTATCTCCGCTATCTGCTCGGCTATGCGTTCGGGGGTGAAGTCTGCGCCCAGGGTGTCGGCTCTTGTAAACTTCTGTTGACCGTCACCTGATAAACGGAATTTCAGCTTGACCTTATTGCTTGGCTTGTAAACATATTCGATACTGCACTCCGAACATTTTTCAAGAAAATCCTTGAAGTCACGGCTGTAAAGCATGACCTCCGCAATCCTGACACGGAGCTTATCTTTCCACGACTTGCCCTCTTTCTGCATATTCCTCTCAAAGTGAGATACCCCATGTCCCTTTTCAGGCTCGGAGATAACAGATATACCGTGTTCAGCACATATCTCGTCCGAAATCTCACGCAACTCTGCCCACGCTCTTTCAGACTTTCTGCCTTGATTATGCTCGGTGGTAAAGCTCAGACCGTTATACAGATTTGTGTTGTTGAAAATGATGTGGCAATGCAGGTGCGACTTGTCATGATGAACAGCAATGACATACTGATAATCGCCTTTCAGATAACGGTCGCACAGCTCCTCTCCGATCTGCATAGCTTGTTCGGGCGTGACTTCACCGGGGGCAAAGCTCTGTATCATGTGGTAGGCAAGGATTTGGGTGCGTCCTGTTCCTGTGTTTCGGACGGCTCGGAAGTCCTCGCTTGCTCCTGCGCTATCGGCTCGGCAAGCATAAGAGTTGACATATAAACCGTCGATGGTCTTATCTCCGTTTGTGATGTAAGCGATCGCTGCGCTGACTGTTGCCCTGATCGTATGGATAGAAGTGTATGCCAAATTTCATTAACCCCTCTCTTTATCTCGGTAATATCCTCGGCATAGATGTGACCTGTGCTGTAAAGTCGGACAAGTATCTGATTGATGTTCGCTCCGATGCGTTTCATCAGGCGATTGCATTCGGCAATTTCGGAACGGTCGGGCGTGAGATCAACCCTCGCCCGAACACAATCACGGATATACTCGGTCTTGTTCTTGTAACCGTACTGCTCACACTTGGAAAGAATGTCCTGCATTTCCGATTCGGTGAAACGAACATTGAGGGTGTAGGACTTCTTCTCCTTCTTGCGTTTCAGGTACTTGCGTTCATCGTCGGTAAGCTGGCTCTCGTCCTTGTCGGCAAGGCACTTGTCAAGGTCGGCTCTGACCTCTTTGTCAAGTGCGTGATTGATTGCTCCCTCGTAGGTCATACCCTCAAACTCCATAGCCTTGTGTTTGGGCGGTCTTCCACGCTTCTTTTTCTCGGTTTTCATAGTGGTGTCTCCTTTGTTTGTATTTCGGCGTTAGCCGATTTTCTTGACCGCTGTGCGGTCGTTTCGGGGCTTGGGGTGTCCCTAACAAGCATTTGGTATTTTCGCTCGCTGTGCGGCGCAAAATACAATGCTTGTTATTTTTGTTGCGCTGTAGCGCTATTTTCCAGCCTGTGGGATTTTCATATCACTCAGGCTTTCGATGCTCCGTCAGCGAATTTGGAGCTATGCGACTTAAACTCTCCGCCGCTTAGGTCGGCGGTCATACTCGCTCACGCTCCTGCGTGATGCACTCAATATCATCACTCTTGAAATTGTAAACTGGCTCAGCGCAGTTATTGCGCAGTCTGGGCGGCAGTCCTATGAAATATGCTCCCATAAGTTAATACCAAATTATTGACCGCTTCGTTAAGTATACCGCAGAAAAATTTTATGATGAAAATGATATGCAGGGGTGCGTGTGATCGTCACAACGTCAAAGCCCTTCACTTTTCTACCGGTGTTTTTGAGAAAATGGCGTTGTTTTTCAGAAAAGTTTACACTTTGTTCATGACGGTTCTCCCTTGTGCCTAAATTCAACAGCATATTTCTATACAGAATGTGAATAGGTCACGGCGGCACTCGGATAAAACCCCCTCTATATATACAAGCACGTTCAATCAGGAAACGGGCATGATTTTTATAAAAATAGTTGCTCCGTGATAATAATTCTCCGTATTGAATAAATCAGAAATGGTGACCTATGCAGTATGCAGTCAATGTGATATGGCTCGGATTTGCAATGCTCGGTCTGCTTTCTGCAAAATTCCCCATAACAATTTCACGAATGAAGAAGTTTTATGGCGCACTCAACTTCTTGCGCAATGCGAATAGACTTTTGCTGTCCGAGAATGCTATAATATTAGCATAGGGTATTATCCCTAAATCCAATACATTGGGAGGTGATGAGAATGAGTAAGAAAGCTAAGACCGAGGTTGATGAGAAGTCCGCTGTTATCATTACGGATGCTGTTCTTGCGGAGAATCAGGCAAAGCTCGACAGCTACGAAAAGTCTATCAAAGCTGTGCAGGAGCGCAGGCGCAAGGTCATCATTGATAGCAAGCTCTACACCTACGATAAGCTCTCACAGCTTTACGGCGGTGCGGAGGGACAGGCACTTCTCGATGCTGTGACTGCGGAGCATACGCTGATCGGCAAGCTGACAGCAAGCGGTATGACCTATGAGCAGATTGGTGAGCTGGCTGACGATAGTTCTGCCGATGCTGACAACAGCTCGGACGAAAGCTATTCCGAAAAGTACGCTAAGCAGATGAGCTTTTCAGAAACAGATCATTCCTATTCGGAGTAACATATATTCCGACAACAAAACGATTGCTGTGTAAGGGACGGCTCTGCCGTTCCGTACAGCACCTGTGCAGGCGTAACGCCCCTGCAACAAAAAGCCATTGCGTGTAGAGATAGATAATCGCAGGCGGAAAGGAGACACTTGCCAAGAAAAGATACAGGATTTACTTTGGCTGAGCTGAATGAGAGATATAAAGATAAGCCGACCAGCAAAGCCGTGTACGAAGTGGACGGTCAGCGTTATGCTGTGACAAGTCATTTCGTGGGTGAAAAAGACCTTGATAAGGTGCTTTATGAACTTGCTTTCAAAAGAGCGTTTCAGAAAACCGAAAAGAACTAAAAAGTTTTGAAAAAAGACTTGCCATATTCGGTTTTCTGCGCTATAATAGTTGTATCATCGAATATGGTTTGCTTTGATTGGAAAGGAGTTATTATGGCAAAGCAAACTACTTACAATGTCGGGATCTATGTGCGTTTGTCGCAGGAGGACGAACGTGCGGGCGAATCCCTTTCGATTGAAAATCAGAAGAAGATGCTGACGGAATATGTCAGCAAGCAGGAGGGGTGGAATCTTATCGAGATATGCGAGGACGATGGCTATTCGGGAACAAGTTTCGATAGACCAGGTATCAAGCAGATTCTTGATGATGCAAAGTCGGGAAAGATAAATCTTATCCTCTGTAAAGACCTTTCACGTTTCGGAAGAAATTATATCGAGGTCGGTCAGTATATAGATTACATTTTTCCTTCATTCAATATCCGCTTCATCGCCCTGAGCGACAATGTAGACACGCTTGACAGAAACAGTTCGGCAATGGATCTTATGCCTGTGATGAATTTATTCAACGAATGGCACGCCGCCAACACGTCAAAGAAGGTACGCAGTGTCATGGCAGCAAATTCTCGGCAGGGCAAGTATCTGGCGGCTTCAGCTTCTTATGGTTACATCAAGGCAGATGATGAAAAGCATACGCCCTTGATTGATGAAGATGCCGCCGTTATCGTAAGACGTATATTTGAGCAGAGGGCAAGAGGGTTAAGTCCGAAGCAGATCGCTATACAGCTTAACAAGGACGGCATCGCAACTCCCTCGGATCATCGTTATCAGCTTAAAGGCAAAGATAATCCCCTTGTGACTTCACATCTGTGGAATGATTGTATGGTGCGTGGCATTCTTAACAATGAGATTTATATCGGAAATCTCGCACAGCAGAGAGTGACAACGGTATCCTACAAAAATCACAAGCAGATACGCAAGGACAGGTCGGAATGGATAGTGATTGAAAATAATCATGAACCTATCATTTCAAGAGAGCTGTGGGACAAGGTTAGAGAGGTTGACGCATCGGTGAGTATCGGCAAGACAACAAAAGAAGGCGTGATTCTTCCGCTGTCAGGATTTATGTACTGCCCAGACTGCGGTTACAAGATGAAAATGAACAGAACCATGCACACCTCTAAGAAGCGTGGAACATATGAGACTGTCAGCTATCGCTGTGGTACTTATGTTAGAAGCGGAATGGACGGCTGCACTCCTCATTCCATTTTGGAAAGAGTAATTTCACAGATTGTTGTTGACGATATTAGAGCAAAGGCACGACTTGCCGTTGAGGACGAGGACGCACTCCGTGAAGCCGTTAGAAAACGCAGACAGGCTACTGCCGATGCGGAGAGCCAGCATAACAGCAAGGAACTCCATGAGGGTGAGAAAAGGCTTGCACAGCTCGAAACGCTTATCAGTAAGACCTATGAAGAAAAGCTCCTCGGTACTGTACCCGAAGAACTCTGCGTGAAAATGCTGAATCAGTATCTTGATGAGCAGAAGATGCTGAGAGAGAAAGTCGCTGTACTGAAAGAAAAGTGCGAAACCGCTGAACAGGCTGAAAAGGATATTGACAGATACATTGAAAATATCAAGAAGTATGTCGATATTCAGGAGCTTACCCGTGAGACTTGTTTGGAGCTTATCGAGTACATCGTGATTGGTGATCGTCCCGAAAGCAAGGACGAGGACAGGCAGATTCACATCTTTTACAAGTTCCTTGACAAAGGGCTTACGGAGAAAAGAAACATTCTGCTTCCGCAGAATGTGGAGTAAATAATATTTGGGTGTACTTTTATGGGGTTCTCCTCCGTGGGCACACGCACACCCGCCTGCTTATGGCTGTAGGCATGGGTGGCAGTCAGTTTTGCCTCCGCCGTTTTCATGGTGTCGGAAGGGTCGCCCTTTCTGCCGATGACACAGTAGTAGGAGTAGTCATCCATGCAGGCCTCGGCGGAAACCGACAGCCTCAGCGTTGGGGTGTTCACGTCCACATAGTAATCTTTCTCCGGCAGCTTGTAGGGCGCCGCCGTGGGATTCGCATTATTCTTCTGATACCACTGATAGGTCAGCTCGTCGCCTTTCAGGCTCTTTGCCGAGACAGAGAAGGTGACCCAGTTATGTTCGCTGTACAGCAGGTCGTTTTCCGGCTCTTCGTCATAATCGCCGCTGCTGTAGATAGAGGTCTTACACTTGACGCCCCTCGGCTGGCGGTTGATGACGATGGAACTGCCGCTGATGTAGTCGCAGACCTTGCACACGCCCTTGGCGTCAAATTCATGGTTGGCGGCATTCAGCTTTTTATCGTCACAATAGCGGCAGGGGTGCCAGTGCTGCGTTCCGTCAGCCGCCCAGCTGGCGGAGGCTATGTGGGTATGTCCGGCGCCGGAATGCTCCGTCTTCAAATGATCCTCAAAATCAGAGTCGCTGAAGCACCAGTCGTCATGATCGCAGCCCATAGCGCTTACGGCATCTCGGCAGCAGTCCTTGCAGCGCTGATCGCAGCCGTCCTCGCAGGGATCGCTGTCGTGGAAGCACAGGCCGCAGTCCTCACAGAAGTGATCCGCATAGTCAGTGTCCATTGCGCACATTCCCTCGGAGCAGTCGGAGTTGCCCTCGCAGCACTCCTTGCACATCTCGCAGGTTTCGCAGAATTCGTCCTCGTCCTCCTTATCCGTGACCCAGCCGTCACAGCCCTGGCAGATGTGCTCGTCCCACTCGGCGCTTTCCACGCAGGTCTCGCCGTCCGGACAGCCGCCGCCCTCGGAGTTATCTCGGCAGCACTCAAGGCACAGGCCGCAGTCCTCGCAGGACTCCTGATTCAGCAGGCATTCCTCACACTGCTCGCAGGCAGTGTGGCAATCGATGCAGTGTATGACGCCGGTATCATCGTCGTCCACGCACTCGTCCACCGAACCGAAGCAGTTGTTGCACAGCGAGCAGTGCATCGGGTCGCTGTCATCGTTTGCGCAGTCATCGCAGAAGCCGCAGGAGTCGCAAATGGTTATGGAGCAGCAGGGACCCTTATGGCATTCGCCGCACAGCTGGTCATCCTCGCCGATGTAGCATTTGCCGCAGGTCGAGCAGTGCGATTCCTCCATGCAGTCCGCGCATTTATAGCACTCCTCGCACCAATAGGGCGTGTCTCCAAAGCACACACCGCAGTCGTTACAATGGGTTTCGACCCAGCACTCGTAGTTACACTCAATGGTGCAGAATAGGCAGTCACACATATACTCGCTGCCAAAATGGTAGTGGTCGCAGTTAGGACAATCGAAGCCGTCGTCGTAGTCGTCCCAAAAGGCATCGGTGGGAACCACCATACTCGGCATCAGTGAGAACAGCATCACAAGCGTCAACAGGACGCTGACGATGCGCCTTCGTTTGTTCGTTTTTGTCATACTATTATTCCTCCCTCATAATTATTTTGAAGATTTTTATGCTTTTTGTGTTGCCTGATTTAAACACTGTCGATGACCGAAGCAAAGTAGTTTTCGGATACCGAACCGAAGAGAAAAGCGTCTATCAGACCCTCGCGCTTTGCCTGCCGTACCTTTTCGGTCAACTCTTCGTCTGTATCATCATCCACAAAGAGAATGACACGACAGTTTTCCGTGTTCCGTTTTACCTTGTCACGGATCGCCATTCGTTCTTTGAACATCCATGGTGAATACGCCTTGACCTCCATTAAAAGCACATCCGGTCGATGCGTTTTGCACCACTCGGCGGTTGCGTCAGGCGACTCGGAGATCACAACTTGGCAATCGTCCAATTTTTGCATCAGCATTCGCTCCATGGTGTGCGCATGGATATCACTTTGAATGTCCAGAACGATTTTTTTCATCATTCATCACCACCTTCTAAAAGCACAATCCTAATCTTACACTATCTATTATACTGATTTTTTGGCGTTTGTCACTGGCACTTGTGCCAGTAACAGAATAAAGATCTCGTTTTTTTCAAAAGATTTTTGCCTTTTGGGCGCGAAAAACCCCTTGACCGTACAGCCAAGGGGTTCAGTTTTGCTTATTCGTCTTTTAAGGTGACTACCATGAGCTTGTTTTCAATGGCGGTCGCAACCAGCGCTTCTCTGCTTTCAAAGCCGCTCTTTTCCACCATATCGTCCAGGTTCCAGCGAACGCCGTTTTTGGAGATGCCCAGCTTATCGGCAATTTCCTGATAGGTAAAGCCCTTTATATAAAGGCGTAGGATGTCTAACTGCCGTGGCGAAAAGACATCGGACATCGTACCCTCCATTTCAATGGCCGGAGCGATATCGGGGAATACCTTTTCGCCAGCCAGAGTGCGCTTTACCACGCTCATCAGCTCCTCTGTTCCGTGGTCCTTATACCACAGGCTGTCGGCAGCACCCATTTTGGCTCTTTGCAAAACTTCGGGATCGACAAGCGAGGTAGCCACAACGATTTTGATTTGCGGAAAAACCTTTTTGATGCGCTCTGCGGCGGCAAGACCGGAATGCTTATGATGCGTCTGCACATCCATAAGGACGAGCTTTACGGTGGCGTCGCAGTGCTTTTCCGCTTCAAAGGCGTCACGGAAAACGCCGACAAGACGAAACTCGCCGTCTGCCGCAAGACGATCGACAAAGTGCTTTTGGATGTATAGATCATCTTCTACAAGTATGGTGTTTATCATAGGCTGATCTCCTTTGCGGGAATCGTAATCAGAAGAGCAAAGCGTGGATTGTGCGAAATATGCATTTCGCCGCCGGAACTTTCAATACTGCGGCGAAGCGTTGACAGGCCGCTGCCTTCCTTTATTGGCTCTGTGGGTATTTTGCCGTTGTTGGTTATGGTAACATCATAGCGTTCGCCGCGCTGGGCAATGCGGATATATACCTCATTCCCGTCTGCGTGCTTGATGCAGTTGGTCACGCACTCCTTGGCGGCAGTAACGGTCAGCTCCTCGGCTGCGGTATCACGGGGCAGGTAGCCGTCGATTTTTACAGCCACGCCAAGCTGCTGTGCGGTTCTTTTTACCTCGTCCATTGTGCTGACAGAGGTGACACGGTTGCTTGCCAGCATACCGATGGCATTTTGCAGCGCCTCAAGCTTTCGCTCGGTATCCTCTCCGCTGTCTATGATGTCACGGATGGTCAGGAGGCTTCGCCCGATGGTATCGTGAATATAGACCTTTAGGTCAAGGCTTTCCTTCTCTTTGACATCGTTCTCCATGCGAGCGTACATCTTTCTGAGCTTTCGATTGACTTCTGCCAGTTCTTCATTTATTTCCTCTTGCTTTTGGTAGCCGTTATACAGCTCGGTTACATTATGCGCCGTTATCTGCTGCCAGCGGTCATCGCTGTCCACGGTGATATTTTGTGTGCGAAACTGCCAGACGGTCTTGTCGGGCAGGATGTAGCAATCATCCTTGACGGTTACGGATCTGTCCGGCGCGCTCAGGGCATTTTCCATATCGCTTTTGATTTGCAGCTCGTGGCCACAAAGGGCAAAGGAGAGCCTGCGCATACGGTTGTTGCACAGGATGATCCTGCCGTTCGGGTCTGCAAAGCAGATGCCCATAGGCAGCTTATCGGTTGCTTCCTTAATGGAGAACGGCGAGAGCTCGTTCTTTTTACGGCGGTATTCCTGCGGCAGAGCAATGGCAAAGTGAACTGCCGCAAGGAAAATGGCAGCGGCAAATATCAGCCACGGTGCGTCCAGCAGAAATGCGTCCCCGATATTATCGGAATCTGCCTGAGAAACGGAGAATAGCAGCGGGATCATCACCGCCATAACCGCCAGACTCAGCAGGCTGCGCACCGGCTTATTGCTGCGAAGAAGCTGATACATAAACAGCCCGATCTCAAGGACGATCTCCACAAGCATGATAAACGGCAGCATGGTCTGCCAAAATTCAGAAAGGGAAGAAAATGCACTCATTTCCTGTCACCTTCTTTCGCTTCAAATACAAGGTGCTGGTATTCCTCGTCATCCTCTTTTTCACAGCGGATACTGTCTCCGCTTACTAAAGCGGAAAGGTCGGCTTTGCAGCACACATTCAGTGACAAGCGCAAGCCGTTTGCCTTTATGAGGCTTACCTGTATGCCTGTTAAATTCAAAATGTCGGCTTCAATAACCGATTCATAAAAATCAAATACAGCAGTCGCCGTTTTGCCGGAGAGCATGGAAAGAGACTCGTCCACATAGAGCGAGCTGCGGACGCCCAACAGCTTCAGCGTTTGGAGGGACTCATTGAAGGCACGGTGGAGTTCCTTTTCCGCTATTTTAATATCTCGGTCGGTAAGGAGCGTCAGATGCTTGCGGCGTTTAATATAGCTGCACAGCACGGCGATCTCGGCAAGGAGCGTTTTGGCACTGTCGGGATCGGTGCTTGAGATTCGGCGGTATTCCTTAGTGAGCTCTGCAATGCGGTCGATCTGCGTCTGCGTAGCGGAACGCAGGAGATCATATAGGCGGTTTTGCTCCTCCACCTTGCGGCGCTTGGCTTCACGCTTGTATTCATAACGGAGTATTTCGTTCCTGTCGGCAAGCTCGTCTGCAAGAAGCTCGGAATCCTCCTTGATGTCACGCAAAGCCGACACATCCTCTGTCCATACGGCATAGCCGCCATCAATGGGCATGGTGTGAACGGTCAAGCCGCCCATCGTGACCGGGCTTTGCTCGGCTTTTTTCATCGTTTCCTTTGAGATAGGCGCAGTGTTTACAGCTGCATACCGAACGGTAAAGTCCTTGTCGGTGATCTCTGCCGATGTGCCCACAGAGGAGGCAAACAAGTCCACATAACGGCTGTTTGAATGTATATATCCACAGGCGATGCAAAACTCAAAGGTCAGAATATACATCACACTTTGGAATGCGGCAATATCGCCGAACAAGTGGAGCAGCCAATCCGCACCCGCATAGTAAAGCACGCTGTAAACGATCGTCAGCAGCATAGGAACAATGGGCAGAAAGTGGAGCCTTCCTTTTTGCACACGGCATTTGAAAAACATAATTATGAGTGCGGCAAAGGCACACAGCACCTGCCAGCCTACAATAATGAAGTAGCCTATCGAGTAGCCGTTGTTTTTGTCTGTCCACACGGCGGCGTCCTTCGGAAAGGTAAATACGAATTGGTGCAGGTCATTTGTGAGCACGAGTAGAAGCAATGTGCCTGAGATGATCCACAGAATCGACATTCCCTTGGGGAATTTGTATTCGTCCGGCTTTCCCAATGACATGGCAATCAACAGCGCCAGCATAGGCACAAACAGCATGGGCAGATAGAACAGATACCACAAGTAACGGACGGCATCCGGCTGCCAGAATATAAAATACTTTGCCGAACGGACTACCATCCATATGATGAGCAGTACCGCGGTGACCGTCATAAACCTGCACACCTGCTTTTGCACGATCCGCTGACGGACGGAGAGCCCCCAGGCGGCGAACAGACCGATATAGATAAAGCTGCGCAGATAGGAAAACAGCATCGGGTAGAAGCTGCCCCTGCCCACAATTCGGAAGCAATATGCCAGTATCACGGCAAGTACAGCGATGCCGCTTGTTATGATAATATTCTTTTTCTGTTCGGTCATAAACAGACCCCATTTCGCCTTCATTCGTTTTTGTTTACCTTTGGGTAGCAAAAAAGCCCGATATATTCGGGCTTTTCGCAGAAGACATCTTTTTTGTCTTAACATTATGGCGTTCCCGAGGTGATTCGAACACCCGACCTACCGCTTAGGAGGCGGTCGCTCTATCCAGCTGAGCTACGGAAACACATCACAATCGTTATTATATCACAGTTTTGCAATTTTGTCAAATGTTTATTTGACAAAAAAAGTTGACTCGCCATAGCAACAAGTTCGGCTCAAAATATAAGAGCAAGGCAGAAATAGCAGGCGGCATTATACTCGTTTTGATCGTGCTGAAGATCTTTCTTGAGGGAGTTGGCATACCCAAATAGCATAAAAACAAGGGCGGAAGTTTTCAAACTATCCGCCCTCTTGTTATGTCTGTTAGTCCCGTCGACTATGATGTTTACGCTTTTGCGTGTACATCTCACGATCTGACGCTTTCATAAGATCATCGATCTCTTTCAATGTTTTCGGCTTTCCCGCCTTGTAGCCACAGCTTATCGACACATCATATGGCGACTTGCTTCTGCGATTGTACTCTGCAATGCTGCGGGATATCTTTTCGTAAAAGCTGTCCGCACCGTCTGTTTCAGCGATAACAGCCACAAATTCATCACCGCCGAAGCGTGAGCATATCCCACCTTCTGCAGTGCATTTTGTCATCAGCGACGCCACTGCCTTTATCGCCTTGTCACCCTCGTTGTGACCATAGAGGTCATTTATCTTTTTAAGGTTGTCCATGTCAATGGAGAATACCCATACGCCTACGCCCTGTTTCTCAGCCTTTGAAATAAGCTTTCTTACGTTCTTGTAAAAGCCCCTGCGGTTATATATCCCTGTCATGGGGTCAAGCATATGTATCCTTGCAAGCTCTGCATTTGCCCTTTCAAGCCGCTGGCGGTTTTTAAAGCTCTCCATTATCTGATTGGTGTTGTTTATAAAACGCCTTGTGTTCTGGAAAAGAAAATATATAGGACTAAATGAATTTGCCGCATAGCCTATGACCTCGTCCTGAAAATGAAGCGGCGAGAACATTAAGCAGTTATGGCGTCCAAGGACTTGCTCCATATCAGGCAAAAGATCCTTGGTGTCAAATACTTCACCGGTCTTGTATTTGCCGTCAAAAGTCTGCATGAAAACTCTCATCTGCTTTGTAAAGCTGTTATTAAAGCGTTCTCTCTGCCTCGTGTTTGACAGAAAATCAGAGTTTGTGCATACCCAGCTATAATAATCTCCCGAACGTGCCATTACCTTTGCCATTTCTTCTACGGTGTGACATTCCACTGATTTTGCAAGATAAGAGAACATATGCTGTTCGTGACCATCAGAATTGTTCATTCTATGGTAAAGCTCAAGGATCTTGTCGCCTACTTCTCTCGGGTCTATTTTCTCACAGCCGCAAGACTGGGATATCCTCATGGTGTAGTTGACCTCTATTTTTTCAGGAAGAGGAACTCCGTTCATCATATGGTCTATGGCGTTTATTATCTTTTCGCCAAGCACATTATTGTCTGCAGCCGCTGTTGTAAGACGAGGACTGTTATACTGTTCAAGCTCGATGCCGTCAAAGCCCGTTACAATAACGTCTTCAGGCACTTTTATGCCGCTTTCTCTCAGTATGCTGCAAGCTGTTATCGCCATAGCGTCGTTTGCACATATTATTGCCTGCGGAAATTCCAAATCGCTTTCCAAAAATTTCTGCAATACTCCTTTTGTTGGCATATCCCAGAAGTCACCATAGCCAAGACGCTCAGGCTCAAATTCTATGCCGTTTTCTGCAAGCACCTTTTTGTATGCTTCTATACGCTCTTCTGAGAAAGCATTGCCCTTTACGCCAGCAATGAAATTAACTCTTCTGCAGCCGTGAAATTCGATCACATGGCGAACTATCTTTTCAAAAACGTCAGAGTAATTGAATGTCACACTGCAGCAATTATCCATTGTACTGTCAACGCATATGACAGGAACACCGTGTTCATGGGCACGCTTGCTTATCTCGTTGGAAATGCTGTCTCTTTTTATTGCCTCGGGCATTATTATAAGTACGTCAAGAATGTCATAATTTATAAGATCAAAAATGCTTGCTTCACCATGGTTGTAGGAAATGTTGTGATAAAGGTCGCAAAAGGTGTTAAAAAGAAGCACCTTGTAGCCCTCTTTTACACCCTTTCGGCTTATGGAAGATACTATATCTCTCACATAGTCAGATTGTACGCATGAAGTGCAGATACCTATTATTTTATATTTCGCTGTATCGCTTATAAACATAGCTTGCTCCTTCGTCAGGGCCCCGATGACCCACCACTATCTATATAAAATAATTGTTTTTTTGCTTTGATATGTGATTGCTATTAGAAAATATTCACATATCGTTAATTTTACCATATCAGCACTCTAATGTCAATAGAAAACTCACAAAATTCACAAAGATCTTCTTTTTGAAAGCATTTATGCTGTTGCAAAAAATAACAGACCGACTTCCAGCGAAAAAAGCTGGAAGTCGGTCTTTGTTTATCTTAAAACATATCGAGCAAGGGGCGACCAGAGGTCGTCCCTACACAAAATAGCGTATTCTATGGGCTTTTTTTATTCAGCTACCCACTGTTTTAAAGCCGCAGAAAGTCGTCTGTCGATATCCTTTCTTGTCTGCTCGCACTCCTTAGGATAGTCCTTTGCAGCCTTGAAAATAAATTTCATTACGAATTTAAGTCCCACAGGAAGTGCTTTTCTGAGCATTGTCTCAGGAAGCACAAAGTGCGTTCCATGCTCGTAAGTCAGGGCTTCGTAATCGCACTCGTGAGGGCGTTCTTTCAAGCGCTTATCCATACGGCGGACGTATTTTCCTGCCTCCCAGAAGCTGTCGTCATCAGCACCCACCATTATAAGCTTGCCCTTGATGTTCTCAACCTTTATCATTTCTTCCTCTGTATGTTCTCTTGCCTTTTCAGAGTCAATAAAAAGGTGCGTGCTTCGTGTTATATCTCCCGAGCCTTTGGTTTCTTCTTCTATTTTGTGATAGTATTCAGGGTGGGCATAAACGAACGGCATATAGGCAAGCGGCTTGCCCTGCCATGAAAGTGTGGAAGCGTCAGGGATAGGCCATTCCTTGCAGCCGCCTTTTTCGCCCTGTTCAAAGCCCTGCCATACAAAGTCGCTTGGCGTAAGACCGAAAGTGAGTGTTATGTCAGGAAAATATGAAGCTGCCACAAGGGAATCCATTCCTGCCGTACTCATTCCCATTATGCCTATCTTCTTGTTTCCATGGCTTTTAAGCCACTTTATAGCGTTCTCTATCCTTTCAAGCGGGAAGTTCACATGGCCGTAGTTCTTCACGTCAGGTGACATACACATAACGTTCACGCCATTTTTGTGAAGCCATTTTGCTCCGCACTTTGCCATAAAGTCATTAGGATCGTCGCCGAACAGACCTATCATTGCGCAGTTTGCACCCTTGGGGTTTTCATAATATGTACCATAAAAACCGTCTTTCTCATTGCTAAAAAATTGTTTCTTCATAATACCGACCTTTCTAAGCTGGTTTTCTTTATAAAGTTAGATTAAACTAACTGTACCTCAAAAAACAGGGTAGATAACTTCGCCCTAAGCTATATTATATCACATTTTTGCTTATTTGTCAGGTGTATTAACGAAAAAAGTCAGATGTATTGTAAATTTTTGATTTTCTTAGTGTTGCTTATATATTAATAAAATGGCGGAGAACGCATTTTTTCTGCAGTTCTCCGCTACTTTTATGCCTTATTTTTTGCCGCATCTGCTGTGACAGTGTGAACAACAGCCACAGCATTTACCTTTTTTCTTTTGCTTTGATATACTTATTGCCGCCGCCACTGCCCATAAAAGCAGAAGTATCACCACTATCCAGTCGGCTGTATTCATAATAACGCTCCTATCTGATATACCGCACAGCCGCAAAGCCATGCCACCATGCACTGCATTATCACAACGCCTACTGTCTGTATCCTTGAATCAAGTTCTCTCTTTATGGTCGCCACCGCCGCAACACATGGGGTGTAAAGCAGGGTGAATACGAGAAAGCTCAGTGCGGAAAGGGTGGAGAATGCTCCCGAAAGAGCAGTGCCAAGATTTGCAGTGCTTGTGTTCATCAGTACCGCCATTGTGCTTACTACCGCCTCTTTTGCAGTGAAGCCCGAAATAAGCGAGGTGGTCACTCTCCAATCTGCAAAGCCCAAAGGCTTGAATATTGGCGATATAGCCTGACCGATAAGAGCTAGCAGGCTGTCGGAGGAGTCTTTTACAACGTTGAGCTTTGCGTCAAAGGTCTCCAAAAACCATATTATGATAGTCGCAAAGAATATAACTGTGAAAGCTCTTTGTATAAAGTCCTTTGCCTTGTCCCAAAGAAGAAGTCCTACGCTTTTTGCCGAAGGAAGACGATAGTTTGGAAGCTCCATTACAAACGGCACAGGCTTGCCACGGAAAGCTGTATTTTTCAGTATCAGCGCAATTATTATCCCAAGCACTATGCCCGTTATGTATAAGCCTATCATCACAAGCGCCTGATATTTCTTGAAAAATGCTGCACAGAAAACTGCGTAAATAGGTATCTTTGCCGAACAGCTCATGTAAGGGGTAAGAAGTATGGTCATTTTTCTGTCACGGTCTGATACAAGCGTTCTCGTCGCCATTATGGCAGGCACTGAACAGCCGAAGCCTATGAGCATAGGCACAAAGCTTCGTCCCGAAAGACCGATCTTTCTAAGAAGCTTGTCCATTACGAATGCCACTCGTGCCATGTAGCCCGTGTCTTCCAGTATGGAAAGGAAAAAGAACAGCGTCACTATTATAGGCAGAAAGCTTAGAACACTTCCAACGCCTGCAAAAACTCCGTCTATTATAAGGCTGTGTACAACAGGGTTTATGCCGTAGGCTGTAAGCCCTTTGTCTGCTAGGTCGGTGAGCTTGTCTATACCAAGGGAAAGCCAATCGGAAAGGGTCGAGCCGATAACATTGAATGTGAGGAAAAATACAAGAAACATTATCCCGAAAAATACAGGCAGGGCAGTGTATTTTCCCGTTAAAATGCGGTCTATTTTTACGCTCCGCTTGTGTTCTCGGCTCTCGTGGCATTTCACAACGCTTATGGCAACGACTTTCTCGATAAAGTCGTATCGCATATCTGCAAGCGCCGCATTTCTGTCAAGCTTTGATTCGTCCTCCATTTCCACTATGCAGTGTTCGAGAAGCTCCAGCTCGTTTTGATTAAGCTCAAGCTGATCTTCAATGTTCTTGTCACCCTCAATAAGCTTTGAAGCACAAAATCTCGGCGGTATGCCTGCACGGTTTGCGTGATCCATGATAAGATGCACAACTGCGTGTATACATCTGTGTACAGCGGAATCGTCTGAGCAAAAGTCTGTGACAACAGGCTTTGTCTTGTTTCGGGCGGTTTCTACAGCCTTGTCGATAAGGTCTGAAATACCCTCGCCCTTTGCCGCACTTACCGGTATAACAGGTATGCCAAGTGCGTCGCTCATCATTTTTACGTCTATCGTTCCACCGTTGGCTCTTACCTCGTCCATCATGTTTAAGGCAAGCACCATTGGCACACGCAGTTCAAGAAGCTGTAAGGTGAGATACAGATTTCGCTCTATATTGGTGGCGTCAACAATGTTTATAATGCCGTCAGGCTTTTCATTTATTATGTAGTCACGGGTGACGATCTCTTCCTGCGTGTAAGGGCGCAGTGAGTATATTCCCGGCAGATCCACCACAGTGCAGTTCTTCTGCCCCTTTATGTCACCGACCTTCTGCTCGACTGTTACACCGGGAAAGTTTCCAACGTGCTGATTAGACCCTGTAAGGGCGTTAAAAAGCGTGGTCTTTCCGCAGTTCTGATTTCCTGCAAGGGCAAATCTCATATATGGTCATTCTCCTCTGTTTTTTCTATCTCTATGTTTTTTGCGTCCTCTATCCTGAGCGTCAGCTCGTAGCCTCTCAGTACTATATCAAGAGGGTCGCCCATTGGCGCACGCTTTAGCATTTTCACCTTTGTTTTGGGTATAAGTCCCATGTCGAGAAAACGCAGCCTAAGCGCACCCTCGCCGCCTACCGCTTTTATTACGGCAGACTCACCCGTTTTAAGCTTATCAAGAGTCATTGTCTTTTCCTCCATAGCTATATTTTATTCTTATGTTTTATCTAAAAGAACTCCACAAAATAAGTTTACCATGGCTAACTTTACTTGTCAATAGTATATGTCGTATATTTTAGTCAAATGTTATCTAAAAATTTTATTCAAATAGATAACTTCCAATTGACAACGCCAACAAATCGTGCTATCATAAAGTAAGATAAAGTACACTTTTACATTACGGGGGTGTTTTATGGATACCCGTGTGGCAATACTTGCAATAATCGCACACGATAACGGCTCTGCGCAGGAGATAAACGCAATTCTTCATGAGCATGCCGAGTATATAATAGGACGAATGGGTCTGCCATACCGAGAGCGTGGCATGAACATAATAAGTGTGGCAGTTGACGCTCCGCAGGACGTTATAAATTCTCTTGCAGGCAAGATAGGCAGGCTTGAGGGAGTGACCGCCAAGACCCTTTATTCGCCACAATAAAAATCTAATAAATATTTGTGACCCTGACGCCGAAAACGAGTTTTCTCCTTTAAGGCGAAAGAATACACATCAAGCAGAAAACTGCACTATCGTGTGGTCTTGTTTTGCTATAGAAAAGCTGTATCCATAGGGGTATGGCTTATTTTTTTGAGAGGAGCTTTTGCAATGGGACTTAATGACGCACCAAGCGGAGAACGTATACATATAGGATTTTTCGGCAGACGAAACGCAGGAAAATCAAGCGTTGTGAATGCAGTAACAAATCAGGATCTTGCAGTGGTATCCGATACGAAAGGCACTACCACCGACCCTGTTACAAAGGCAATGGAGCTTTTGCCCCTTGGCCCTGTTGTGATAATAGATACCCCCGGCTTTGACGACGAGGGCGAGCTTGGAGAGCTTCGTGTGAAGAAAACTAAGCAGATTTTAAACAGAACGGACTGCGCCGTCCTTGTTACCGATTGCACCTTGCCCCTTGGCGACTGCGAAAAACAGCTTATCTCAATATTCAAAGAGAAAAACATACCTTTTATCATAGCCAAAAACAAAGCCGACCTGCTCACTGATATCCCAAAAGAGGAGGGCGCAGTGTACGTCAGCGCAAAAGAGAAAACAGGCATAGAGGAGCTTAAAAACGCCGTTGCAAAGCTCACTGAAACAGACACAATGACAATGAAGCTTGTGGGCGACCTTATAAAGCCTGACGATATGGTGGTGCTTGTCACCCCTATCGACAGCGCCGCACCAAAGGGCAGGCTTATCCTGCCACAACAGCAGGCCATAAGAGATGTTCTTGAAGCAAACGCCTGCGCAGTGGTGGTAAGAGAAACTGAGCTTTCAGGAGTGCTTGGCAGGATAGAGAAGCCTGCACTTGTTATAACGGATAGTCAGGCTTTCGCAAGAGTTTCAAAGGATACTCCCGAGGATATCCCTCTCACCTCGTTTTCTATCCTTATGGCTAGATATAAGGGCTTTCTTGACGCCGCTGTAAAGGGCGTGAAAGCTATCGACGATCTTAAAAACGGTGACAAGGTGCTTATTTCAGAGGGCTGTACACATCACAGACAGTGCGGTGATATAGGCTCTGTGAAGCTTCCGAACTGGCTGAAAGAATACACAGGCAAGGAACTTGATATAACATTGTCATCAGGTCACGGCTTTCCAGAGGAGCTTTCAGACTTTGCACTTTGCATACACTGTGGCGGCTGTATGCTAGGCTCAAAAGAGCTTACCTACAGAATGAAATGTGCTTGTGACGCAGGCGTGCCGTTCACAAATTACGGCATTGCCATTGCCTATATGAAAGGCATACTGAAAAGGAGCATAGAAGTGTTTCCGCATCTTGTAAAGGAGCTTGAAGATCACAATGGCGGTCAGAGAACTTATTGATAAACTAAACTGCGAGAAAAAGCTTTCCCATGATGAATGGGTGAAGCTTATAAAAGAATATGACGAGGGCGACAGAGCCTATGCCGCAGAGCTTGCAAGGGGCATTTCGCAGGAAATGTTCGGCAAGGATATCTACATAAGGGGCATAGTGGAGTTTTCAAACATCTGCAAAAACGATTGCCTTTACTGCGGAATAAGGCGCTCAAACGGAAACGTGAGCAGATACAGGCTTACCGCTGAGGAGATCTTGCAGTGCTGTGACGAGGGCTACGGCTATGGTTTTCGTACCTTTGTGCTTCAAAGCGGTGAGGACGCTTTCTATGACAGAGAAATGCTCTGCGGTATCGTCAGCGAGATAAAAAAGCGCCACTCTGATTGTGCGGTAACATTATCCCTAGGCGAGAAAAGCCGTGAGGACTATGAAGCCCTTTTCAATGCAGGTGCAGACCGGTATCTTCTCAGGCACGAAACTGCCGACGAGGAGCATTACAAAAAGCTCCACCCAGCCGAAATGTCTTGGAAAAACCGAATGGAGTGTCTTTCAGATCTAAAAGAGATAGGCTATCAGACAGGCTGTGGAATGATGATAGGCTCGCCGTATCAGACGGTTGAGTGCCTTGCTGAGGATATGGAGTTTATGTGCGGTTTCAAGCCCGAAATGATAGGCATTGGACCTTTTCTCCCACATAAAGACACGCCTTTCAGAAACTGTCCACAAGGCTCATATGAGCTTACTCTCTTTCTGCTGAGCATTTGCAGGATAATGCTCCCCGACGTTCTTTTGCCTGCCACCACAGCCCTTGGTACTATAAACCCAAAAGGGAGAGAACAAGGAGTGCTGTCAGGTGCGAACGTTATAATGCCGAATCTGTCCCCTGTGGCAGTGAGAAAAAAATATATGCTCTATGACAACAAGATATGCACAGGTGACGAGTCTGCACAGTGCAGGGCTTGCCTTGAAAGACGAATGGAGTCCATAGGCTATAAAATAAAGATATCAAGAGGAGATCACAGATAATGATAAAGCTTGCTTTTTACGGAAAAGGCGGAATAGGAAAGTCAACGGCGGCATCAAATGTCAGTGTTGCACTTGCACAAAAAGGGCTGAAAGTCATGCAGATAGGCTGTGACCCTAAGGCTGACTCCACCATATTTCTCCATGGGGGAGAGCGGATACCCACCGTTCTTGACCTTGTGCGAAAAGGCGAAAGCTTTGACCTTGAAGATATGGTAAGGGTAGGCTATAACGGTGTTGTGTGCGTTGAAGCAGGCGGTCCAGTGCCGGGACTTGGCTGTGCAGGCAGAGGTATAATCGCCGCTTTGGAGGAGCTTGAAAAAAAGGGCGCATATGAAAAATATCAGCCTGACGTTGTTATCTATGACGTTCTCGGAGACGTGGTGTGCGGAGGTTTTTCAATGCCAATGCGAAAGGGCTATGCCGATAAGGTGTTTATCATCACATCAGGCGAGAGTATGTCTGTATATGCTGCCGCAAACATCGCAATGGCGGTGGAAAATTTCAAAAGCCGTGGATATGCTTCACTTGGCGGTTTTATCCTCAATAAACGCAACGTAAAAAACGAGGAGGAAAAAGCGGCAGAGCTTGCGGCTGATTTTCACAGCTCTGTGATAGCCGAGATAGACCGAAGCGACCTTGTGAGCGAAGCTGAGGATATGCGCAAAACTGTCATGGAAGCTTTTCCAGACAGCACTGCGGCAGAGCAGTATAGAGCATTGGCGGATAAGATAGCCGAGCTTTGCGGTATGGGAGAAGAAAAATGATAAAAGATAGCGGCATAAATATAACGAAGGCGGCTTTTCCTGCGCCTTTTGAAAGCGGTCTTGAATATAATCCACCCACAAGGGGCGTGTGGAATATCGTTCATACCGGTATGCTTATCCCTGAGTCACGGCAGATATTTGTCTGCGCGCAGGGCTGTCTAAGGGGCGTTATCCTCACGGCGGCAGAAATGAACGCCATGGACAGAATGTCATGGGTGACAGTATCAGAGCAGGACTTGTATGACGGCACAATGGAGCAGGACGTTATCAACGGCGTGAGGGATATAATAGACAGACTTGAGGAAAAGCCAAAGTGCGTTTTGCTTTTCCTAAGCTGTGTTCACCTGTTTGCAGGCTGTGACTTCAAGATGATAATAGACGAACTTTCGGCATTGTTTCCGCAGGTGCATTTTATAGATTGCTACATGACGCCCACCATGAGAAAATCTATCTCTCCCGACAGCCTTATGAGAAAACAGCTTTATGAGCCACTTGAAAAGTGCGAAAAGAAGCCTGAAACGGCGGCTATAATAGGCTGTGACAGGGCCACGGACGAAGCTTCCGAGCTTGTAAAAATAATAAACTCAGCAGGCTTTGAGCTTCTTGACATAACAAAGTGCAAGACCTATGAGGAGTATCTCTCCATGGCGGAAAGCTCTTTGAACATCACCTATATCCCCACGGCAAAGCCCTCAGGAGAGGAGCTTGAAAAGCGCCTTGGCACAAAGCATTTGTATCTGCCCTTGTGCTATGGCTATGATGAGATAGAGGAAAATTACAGCAGGCTTTGCACCCAGCTTGGTGTGAAAACTCCTGACTTTTCTGCTGACAGAGAAGCCGCCGACAAGGCTCTTGCAAATGCCCTTGAGATAGTGGAAAATATGCCTATAGCCGTGGATTATACCGCTCTGCCAAGACCCCTTGGTTTTTGCAGACTTCTTGCAGAGAAAGGCTTCAATGTGAAGCGTTGCTACGCCGACAGCTTTTCAGAGGAGGAAAGAGCAGATTTTGAGTGGCTGAAAGCCCATTGCCATGACCTTGAAATTCTCCCTACTGTGAATGTGAAAATGGAGTTTTCACAGTGCAGTGAAAAGTATCTTGCGGTAGGTCAGAAAGCGGCTTTTTTCTGCCAGACCGATAACTTTGTTGATATAGTCGCAGGGGGCGGTGGATATGGCTTCGAGGGCATAAAAAGGCTTGCAGAGCTTATGGCTGAGGGAGCAGTAAACAAAAAGGACAGACGTAAGGTGATACAACACAAGGGCTGGGGGTGTGAAAGCTGTCTATGAATGCAAAAGTGATATCCATATATGCGGCGGATACTTCGGGAGTATGCTCGGCGCTTTATGAGCTTGGTGGAATGACCGTTGTCCATGACGCTTCGGGCTGTAACTCCACCTACGCCACCCATGACGAGCCACGCTGGTATGACCGCAAAAGCATGATATATATTTCTGCACTAACAGAAGCGGATGCCGTTATGGGCAATGACGGCAAGTTCATTCGTGATGTGGCAAAAGCGGCAGGTGAGCTTTCACCCAAATTCATAGCCATTTGCGGTTCGCCAATGCCTGCAATGACAGGCTTTGACTACAGTGCGGCCGCCGAGGAGATAGAGCGTGAAACGGGTCTGACCACATTTTTCGTTGATACCAACGGCACTCATTCCTATCTTCAAGGAGCAGAGGGAGCTTTCCTTAATATTGCAAAGCTTTTCTGCCGTGAGGGAAAAGAAAAGCAGGCAAATTCAGTGAATATTATTGGTGCAACGCCCCTTGACTTTTCGGTGAATACAAGCGTAAGCTCCATAAAAAAGTGGCTTTTGGATAACGGCTTTTCAGTGCAAAGCTGTTTTGCTATGGACAGCAGTCTTGATGAGATCTCTACCGCACCACAGGCGGCTGTAAGCCTTGTTATATCATCAGACGGGATAGCTGTGGCAAAGTATCTTTTTGATACCTATGGAGTGCCATATGTAGTGGGCGTGCCTGTGGGAAAAAGCTTTTCCAAAAAGCTTTCCACTGACCTGAAAAGAGCAGTGTCAGAGGGCGTTTGTATAAATTCCTGCGGTGAAAAAGCTGTAGAGAATGCTCATATGATAGTTGCAGGGGAAAGCGTTTTTGCTTCTTCCCTTGGGGCTGAACTTGGAGCAAAAACTGTGGCGACAGTTGGCATAAGAAACAGCGAGGTGCTGTCAGGGACGGACATTTTCTGCGAGGAAGAAGCAGAGCTTGAAAAGCTTTTTTCACAGCATAAGACCGTCATAGCAGACCCGCTTTTCAGACCTATATGCAAAGGGGCAAGCTTTGTTTCACTGCCGCACGTTGCTTTTTCGGGAAGATGTTTTCTTAAAGATATCCCCGATCTGATAGATAAAGATGTAAGCAAAATACTTAACCTATAAAAAGGAGGAACGTGCTTTCGCACGGATACTTTTATGATAAAAATAGCCGTTTACGGAAAGGGCGGAATAGGAAAATCCACAGTTACTGGAAACCTTGCCGCCGCATTTGCAAGTCTTGGGAAAAGAGTTATACAAATAGGCTGTGACCCAAAGGCTGACTCCACCATAAATCTTCTTGGGGGCGAGCCTGTTATGCCTGTGATGAATTATCTCAGAGAGCATGACGATGAGCCTGAGAGCATAGAGGAGATATCAAAAGAGGGCTATGGCGGAGTGCTTTGTATAGAAACAGGCGGTCCTACCCCCGGACTTGGCTGTGCAGGCAGAGGTATAATCACCACGTTCAGCCTGCTTGAAGACTTAAAGCTTTTTGAAAAATATAAACCTGACGTTGTGCTTTATGACGTTCTCGGAGACGTTGTGTGCGGAGGTTTCGCCGCACCTATCAGAGAGGGCTACGCTTCAAAGGTGCTTATCGTCACCTCAGGCGAGAAAATGGCATTGTATGCCGCAAATAATATAAACAGTGCGGTGAAAAACTTTGCCGACAGAAGCTATGCAAAAGTCCGTGGTATCGTCATGAACAGGCGAAACGTTGAGGGCGAGGAAGAAAAGGTCAGAGCCTTTGCAGAAAGCGCAGGGCTTGATATCGTTGCGGATATACCAAGAAGCGACGATATCATCAGATGTGAGGATAAGGGCATGACCGTCATAGAGGGCGAGCCTGATTGTCAGGCGGCAAAATGCTTTTTGAAGCTTGCCCAGACCCTTATGCAGGAGGACAGCGATGACTAAAGCGTTTTACATAACGGCGGCGGAGCTTGCCCAAAAGGGAAAAGATAATATCCCTGACGAGCTTCTTTCGGCAAAGCACCTTATCTACAGCTCCCCTGCAACATTGGCGTTCAATTCACCGGGAGCGCAGGGCTTTGGTGTAAAAAGAGCAGGACTTGCAGTGCCAAATTCGGTTATGCTTCTTGTTGCTCCTGCCTGCTGTGGACGAAACACCACTATGCTCAGTGCGGAAAGCGGCTACGGCGACAGATTTTTCTACCTGCTTCTTGACGATACCGATATCGTCACAGGCAGGCACCTTACAAAGATACCGAAAGCTGTGGAGGAGGTATGTCAAAGCCTTGATCACACTCCCTCGGCGGTGATGATATGTATAACCTGCGTTGATGCTCTCCTCGGCACTGATATGGACAGAGTGTGCAGAAAATCCAGCGACCGAGCAGGCGTGCCTGTTGTGCCATGCTATATGTATGCCCTTACAAGGGAAAAGCGTCTGCCCCCTATGGCTTCAGTGCGAAAATCGGTGTATTCACTGCTGAAACCTCGCAAGAGAAAGTCTGACGAGGTGAATATCCTCGGTTATTTCTCACCCTTGCAGGAGGATTGCGAGCTTTACAGCCTGCTCAAAAGTGCAGGAGTAAAGACCATAAGGGAGCTTTCAAGGTGCGATACCTTCGAGGAATATGAAAAAATGTCACAAGCGAATTTTTCTCTTGTACTCAATGCGGAAGCAAGATATGCCGCCCAGCAAATGGAGCAGGAGCTTAACATACCTTTTATAGAGCTTGCGAGAGTTTTTCAGGCTGACAAGATATCTACGCAGTATCGTCTGCTGGGTCAGGCGATAGGAGCGGAGCTTTGCGATAAAGAGTATTATGAGCAGACCATGGCTCTTATAGATGATTTCAGAGAAAAGTATAAAGGACTGTGCTTTGCAGTGGGCGAGTTTTCAAACTGCGACCCTATAGAAATGTCTTTGGCTCTTATAAGATACGGCTTCAAGGTGGCGGAGATATTCGGCACTGTGGGGGAGCGAAATTTCGGCTTTGTGAAAAAGATAGCACAGCTCTCCCCTGAAACGAAGATATATTCAAACCTCTCACCAACAATGCTCTTTTATGAGCCTGACGAGAGTGTGAACGTTTATATCGGCAAGGACTGTGCCTATTACCACCCTGACATAGCAGGAGCAGACTTCAATGACGAGATACAGCCTTTTGGCTATGCAGGTGTAAAAAAGCTGTTTTGCGACCTTGAAAAGGCGCTTGATTGGAAAGGAGCGGAGGATAAATGAAAAATCTTTTGAAGCTTTTGTCACCCTTTGCCCCTGACCAATCAGGTGCATCGGCAGTGCTTTACGAGCTTGGAGGACTAATGGTAATATGCGACGCAGGCGGCTGTGCAGGCAACGTCTGTGGCTTTGACGAGCCAAGGTGGTTTACCAAAAAGAGCGCAGTTTTCAGCGCGGGGCTTCGTGATATGGACGCAATTTTAGGACGTGACGACAGGCTTATCGAAAAGCTATCCAAAGCCTGTGAGCAGATAAGACCAGCCTTTACCGCCATAATAGGCACACCTGTGCCTGCTGTCATCGCAACAGATATGAGAGCGTTGAAACGAATGGCAGAGAAGAAAACCGGTCTGCCTTGCATAACAGCCGAGTGTACAGGCACGAACTATTACGACAGCGGCTCAGAGCCGGTGTGGATAGAGCTTTTCAAGACCTTTGCCACTGAGAGCAAGCCTGTTCAGAAAGGCAGGCTTGGCATTATAGGTGCAACGCCTTTGGAGCTTAGTATCATAAGTCCCGAGAGGATAGTGGCGGAATATAAGGCAAAGGGTTGGGAGAATGTTATATGCTACGGCATGGGAAGCACCCTTGATGATGTGAAAAATGCGGCTGCGGCAGAGATGAACATAGTCTGTTCAGCGGCGGCAATAAAGGCGGCGGAGTATCTCAAAGAAAAGTTCGGCACGCCTTATGAGATAGAATATCCACGAAGCTGTCTGCCTGAGGAGATAGTGCAAAAAGCTGATAACTTTACGGATAAAAACGTCCTTGTGATACATAACCAAACAGCGGTTGACGCTGTGAGAAAGCTTATCACAGAAAAAAGCGGCAAGTGTCATTGCACATCGGCAACGTTTTTTATGCAGGAAAAGGAGCTTTTGCAGCAGAGTGATTTTTTCCTTGCAGACGAAAGCGACCTTTGCGACAATGTTGGTGATAACTATGACGTTGTTATCGCAGACAAGACCCTCAGACGTGTTATGAAAAATTTCAGCGGCGAGTTTATAGACTTTCCGCATTTCGGACTTTCAGGCAGACTTTTGCAGGGAGAGAGTGAAAAGATATGACAGAAGAAATTATAGAGCGTCTTGAAGAATATCTCGGCTCAGAGGAGTTTGAATATGAAGCCGAAAACTGCATGGAGGAGATTGACGAAAGTGGTGAGGGCATAAACGCAGTTTTGCCTCTGCTTAGATTTCTGGAAAGACACCCCATGGCTGATATCAGCATGACAAGTGCCGTGGTGAGATATATGGAGCAGTTTTACGGCAGAGGTTATGAGAACATTCTCATGGACTCCGTTCGTCGCAGACCTACAGTGCATACTGTGAGAATGTTAGGCAGGCTCAGAAATGCCGCCATAGATGAGGGTCAGGACGGTGAGGAGTTTGAGGACGTGCTTATAGACGTTCTTAGCAGTGAAGCAGAGGACGAGATAAAGGATACCGTCAGGGAGCTTATCTGATGAAAACTGAGATGATTCGTGTTTATGGTATCGTTCAGGGCGTGGGCTTCCGACCTTTTGTCAGCCGTGAAGCGTCAGACCTTGGACTTTGCGGCACTGTGGCAAACAAAGGCTCTTATGTTGAGATACACGCACAGGGCAGTGAAAAGGCTGTGGACGAGCTGAAAAAAGCCCTTGAAAACCGTCCCCCTGAGCGTTCGGTGGTAATGGAGATTATTTCCGCCCACGCCGACGAACCGTCTTTTGACAGCTTTGAGATAATCGAAAGCGAAAAGGAAAAAGGTGATATTTTCGTATCCCCTGACATCGCTGTGTGCGAAAAATGCAAGGCGGAGCTTTTCGACAAAACAAACAGAAGATATCTCCACCCTTTTATAAACTGTACCCAGTGCGGTCCAAGGCTCACTATTATGGACTCTATGCCCTATGACAGAGTTCGCACCACAATGGCTGACTTTCCAATGTGCAAAGACTGCGAGGAGGAGTACACCGACCCTGCCACAAGGCGTTATGACGCCCAGCCTGTGTGCTGTAACAAATGCGGTCCGGAGGTCTATATCATAGGCAGTGAAAAGAAAGGCGCTGAGGCTATCACAGCCACAAGAGAAGCTGTCATGGCAGGGAAGATAATCGCTGTCAAAGGCATAGGCGGTTTTCACCTTTGCTGTGACGCAAAAAACGAGAGCGCAGTGAAAAGGCTCAGAGAGCTTAAAAACCGCCCTGCAAAACCACTTGCCGTTATGCTGAAGGATATTTCTACCGCAAGGCGTGAGTGCGATTTTGGCGAAGTGCAGGAAAAGCTTCTCACAGGCTGGCAAAAGCCTATCGTGCTTCTTGATAAAAAAACTAGCGGAAGCCTTTGCGAAAGCGTTGCACCCGATAATCCTACAGTGGGAGTAATGCTCCCCTATGCTCCTTTGCACCTGCTTCTTTTTGATTACGATGACGGCGTGGAAATGACCGACAGCCTTGTTATGACCAGCGGAAACGTCCGTGGCGCACCTATTTGTCGAAGCGACGAGGACGCACTCAGCGAAATAGCAGGCTTCTGCGACCTGATATTATCCCACAACAGACGTATCTTGATACGCTCAGACGATACTGTCATGGATACATTTGAGGGCAAGCCTTACATAATAAGGCGTTCAAGAGGATATGCACCACTGCCTGTTATGACATCATGCGGTGATAAAGGTCAGACCCTTGCCATAGGCGGTGAGCTTAAAAATACTTTCTGTATCAGAAAGGGAAGCCTTTATTATCTCTCTTCCTATGTGGGGGATATGGCTGATATCCGCACTGTAAAGGCGCTTGAGGAGTCTGTGAAGCGTATGTGCGAGCTTTTGGAGGCAACACCGCAAAACGTAGTCTGCGATATGCACCCTAAATACAATACAGTGGCATTTGCCGAGGGGCTTGACCTTCCGCTGAAAAAAGTCCAGCACCACTATGCTCATATCCTATCCTGCATGGCAGAAAATGATTATAGTGAAAAGGTCATAGGCGTATCATATGACGGTACAGGCTTTGGCACAGACGGCACTATATGGGGAGGAGAGATACTTCTCTGCGACCGCACAGGCTTTGAGCGTATGGGAAGCATAAAGCCTTTCATGCAGGTGGGCGGCGATCTTTCCTCTAAAGATGGCTGGCGTATTGCCGCAATGATAGCAGGCTCAGCCTATGGGGCAAGGGGCGGAGAGATCTGTGAAAAGCTTGGTATTTGTACAGCGAGAGAGTACAAGCTTCTGTCTGTAATGGCAGAGAAAAAAGTAAACGCAGTAAGCTCCACAAGCGCAGGACGGCTTTTTGACGCCGCTTCTGCGGTGCTTGGCATAAGGCGTTCTTCAACCTTTGAGGGCGAAGCTTCCATGGCGCTGCAGTTTGCGGCAGAAAAATTCAGCCGTGAGCCATACGGCAATTACGAGCCTATGGAAAAGCTCACTGCCGAAAAAGAGGGCAGGATTATGCTCTGCACTCAGGCACTTGTCAAAAGACTTTGTGACGGGGTGCAAAATGGTGAGGACAAAAACCGCCTTGCCTATGAGTTCCACTCACTTCTTGCAGATATGACGGCGCAGGCGTGCAGGATAATAAGCGAGAGAACAGGCGTAAAGGTCTGCGCTTTGAGCGGGGGAGTTTTTCAGAACAAGCTTCTGCTTAAAATGGTGAAGTGCCGTCTTGAAAAAATGGGGCTGAGGGTGCTTATCCACAGCCTTGTGCCTGCCAATGACGGCGGAATTGCTTTGGGACAAGCGTTTTATCTGAATGAGGAATGAGGAGTGAGGAGTGAGGAATGAGGAATGAGGAATGAGGAATTAAGGTATCGCCTGCGGCGATTTATCTTATTTTCTGGGCGACCTTTGGTCGCCTGAGACTGTTGAAAAACACCAAAATAACATGCGAACGCTGTTCGCCCCTACATATAAACAGCGTATTTACGCCAATTGTAGGGGACGGCGCCCTCGACGTCCCGCTTTTGTCGAACTTTTTCAATAAGTTGGGGCGACCTTTGGTCGCCTGTGTATCTCATTTTTTGCTCTGTGATTTCGACTTTGTGATATAGATTTAATTTTTTGGAGGTATTTATATGTGTGTAGGTTTATCTGCAAAAGTTGTAAGTGTAAACGAAGGCACTGCTGTTATTGACGCAAGCGGTGCAAAAAGAGAGGTATCTGCCGACCTTATCGACGATCTCGAGGTCGGGGATTATGTCATGGTACACGCAGGGGTGGCTATCGCAAAGATAACCTCTGACGATAGCGAGGAAACTGACGAGATAATGGAGAGTATCCAATGAACACTATAGAAAATGCAAAGGAGATAATAAGCTCCTACAAACGTGATGACGGCAAAAAGCTTCGCATAATGGAGGTCTGCGGTACTCACACCCATGAGATTTTCAGGCTTGGCATAAGAAAGCTCCTTCCTGAGAGCGTTGAGCTTATCTCAGGCCCCGGCTGCCCAGTTTGCGTTACCCCAGTGGGATTTATCGACGAGGCTTGTATGCTCGCCCTTGAAAAAGGTGCGGTGATATGCACTTTCGGCGACCTTATAAGAGTACCCGGTACAGAAATGAGTCTTGCAGGAGCAAGGTCGAAGGGTGCTGTGATAAAGACGGTCTATTCGCCCCTTGACGCAGTTTCATATGCCGAAAGCCATAGAGATGAGCAGGTGGTATTTCTCGCCGTTGGCTTTGAAACTACCACCCCTTCAGCCTGCCTTGCAGTAGAAAAAGCGAAAAAGCTGGGGCTTGAAAACTTCTCTATTCTTGGTGCAAACAAGACCATGCCAAACGCTTATAAGGCTTTGGAGGGAAGCGCAGACGCATTTTTGTACCCCGGTCATGTCAACGCTATCACAGGCACAGCCGTGTGCGAGGAGCTTGTGAAAAAGGGCGTTTCAGGCGTTGTGACAGGCTTCACGGCCGCTGAACTTCTTACGGCTCTTGCTGTTACCATAGAGCTTTCTCAGCGTGGCGAGCCGTTTTTCAGAAACTGCTATCCTAGAGTAGTAAAGCCCGAGGGCAACCCAGCCGCCATAAAGCTTATGGAAAAGGTCATGACCCCCTGCGACAGCGAGTGGCGTGGACTTGGCATCATACCAATGTCAGGCATGATACTCCGTGACGAGTATGCTGACTTTGACGCACGAAAGAAATTCTCCCTGCCGAAAATAACAGGCAAGCCAAACCCAGCCTGCCGCTGTGGAGATGTTTTGCAGGGCAAGTGCAAGCCCTCAGACTGTAAAGTTTTCGGCAAGGTCTGCACACCGCTGCACCCTATAGGTGCGTGCATGGTGTCAAACGAGGGCGCTTGCTCGGCATATTATCAGTATGGCAATTTGTAAAATAAACTATCCGAAAAGAGGAATAATTATGACAGACAAATTTGTTACCCTTGCCCACGGCGCAGGAGGGAAGCAGACCTCCGAGCTTATCGACCGTGTGTTCAAGGAGCATTTCGCTAACCCTGACCTGACCGCCGACGATGCCGCCGTGCTTTCCATGGAAAAGGGCAAGATAGCATTCACCACAGACGGCTTTATAGTTTCCCCATACGAATTCGCAGGAGGAAATATCGGCAAGCTAAGTATTTGCGGCACTGTGAACGACCTTTCCTGCATGGGTGCAAAGCCTTTGTATCTCTCATGTGCTTTCGTTATCGAGGAGGGCTTTCCAATGGATAAGCTTGAGGAGATAGCCGCCGCCATGGCAAAGACTGCGAAAGAGGCAGGTGTCGAGATATGTGCAGGTGACACAAAGGTGGCAGGAAAAGGTCAGGTAGACGGCGTTTTCATTACCACTACGGGCATAGGCAGGATAATGGACAACGCCAACACCTCAGGCAAGCTTGCCAAAGCAGGCGACGCCGTTATCGTGTCAGGGGATATCGGCAGACACGGCTGTACCATACTTTTGGCTCGTGACGAGTTCGGCATAGAGGCAGACGTAACAAGCGATTGTGCACCCCTCTGGGCAAACGTAAAAGCAATGTTCGACGTTACAAACGATATCCACGTTATCCGTGACGCAACAAGAGGCGGTGTAGGCACTGTTCTTTACGAAATAGCAGGTCAAAGCGGTGTGGGAATAACCCTTGACGCTGAGAAAATACCGGTGGCAGACGAGGTGAAAGGCGTGTGCGGTATGCTGGGCTTAGAACCATTGTATCTTGCCTGCGAGGGCAGACTTGTTATATTCGCACCAAAGGACAAAGCGGAGGATATCGTTTCTGCCCTTAGAAAGTGCAAAAACTCAGAGAACGCCGCAATCATAGGCGAGGTCACAGAGGATAACGCAGGCAGAGTTGTAATGAAAACAGAGATAGGCTCACAAACCCTTCTTCCACAGCCGGGCGGAGAGCTTCTCCCTAGAATTTGCTGATATCAAATAATGTATGGGAGCAGCGCAATTTCTGCTTTGCAGAAATACGACGTCCCGTTTAGCGTTCGTCTGGTTTCCATAAATTTTTGCACTGTTACATCGTAGGGGCGAACAGCGTTCGCCCGCATGATTTTATCGCAAATTTATGTTGATAAGCCACTTCTTCGGAATATTGAGCCAAATATTGTGCGGATATCGTGAGTTTGTCAGGCAAACAAAACGGGCGAACTGTTCGCCCCTACATATATGGAATATAAAAAACGGAACTGTTCAGCTTGATTTGAACAGTTCCGCTTTTTTTATCTGTAAGACTCTATCGCCTCAATAGTCTTTGTTATATCCTCGTCACTGTGAGCATAGGAAACGAACATCGCCTCGAATTGCGACGGTGCAGTGTAAATGCCGCTTTGAAGCATATGACGGTAGTATCTGCCGTAGCTTTCCGTGTTGCAAGCCCTTGCCTCATCATAGCTTTTCACTCTCTCGTCATTGAAAAATACCGTCATAAGCGAACCACAGCGATTCACGTTCAGACCCTTTTCCCTTATGGCATTCTCTATCATAGCCGACTTTCTGTCAAGCTCCTCATAGAAGTTCGGTATGCTTTCTATCTGCCTGATAGTTTCTATTCCTGCCGCTACTGCGCATGGGTTTCCAGACAGCGTGCCTGCCTGATAAACAGAGCCTAGTGGTGCAACGCACTGCATTATCTCAAGCTTTCCCCCATAGCAGGCAAGGGGCATTCCTCCCCCCACTATCTTGCCAAGGGTAGTCATGTCAGGGGTAACTCCGAAATATTTTGAAGCTCCCCCATCTGAAAGCCTGAAGCCCGTTATAACTTCGTCAAATATAAGCACAGTGCCGTGCTTTTTCGTTATCTCTCTGAGAAATTCAAGAAAGCCCTTTTCAGGCGGAACAACGCCCATGTTTGCGGCGCATGGCTCAACGATAAGTGCGGCTATCTCGCTGCCGTATTCCTCAAAAAGCTTTTCCACAGAAGCAGTGTCATTGTATTTTGCAAGAAGCGTGTCCTTTGTGCAGCCCTCTGTCACTCCTGCACCCGATGGGATAGCCTGCGTCATAAGTCCAGAGCCTGCCTTTACAAGCAATCCGTCCGAGTGACCATGATAACAGCCCTCGAATTTTATTATCTTGTCCCTGCCTGTGAAACCTCTTGCGGCTCTTATTGCACTCATGACAGCTTCCGTGCCTGAGTTTACGAGCCTGAGCATCTCTATGGACGGAAAGTGCTTTTTTATAAGCTCCGCCAACGTTATCTCGCCCTTGTGGCAAGCACCGAAGGTAAGCCCTTTGTCGCAGGCGGCTTTCACAGCATTTATCACAGGCTCACAGCAGTGACCGAGAATGTTCGGCCCCCATGAGCATACATAGTCGATGAACTCGTTTCCGTCCTCGTCCCATATCCTTGACCCTTTCGCATGGTCGATAAAAAGCGGAACAGTGCCAACCGCCTTGCAGGCTCTAACAGGGCTGTTCACTCCACCGGGCATAAAACCGCAGGCAGTTTTGTAAAGCTGTTCAGACTTAGCAGTGTTCATGTCAGTTGTCCTCCTTTATCCATTTTGCGGCGTCAAGAGCATGGTATGTTATGATAATGTCCGCACCTGCACGCTTTATAGCAGTGAGATTTTCAAGAACGATACGCTTCTCGTCTATCCAGCCAAGCTGTGCCGCCGCTTTTACCATAGAGAACTCACCGCTTACATTGTATGCCGCAATCGGCAGATCATATCTGTCCCTGGCGGCTCTGAGGATATCAAGATAACAAAGCGCAGGCTTCACCATTACCATGTCAGCCCCCTCTTCGATATCGTCCTCTATCTCACGGAGAGCCTCACGTCCGTTGCAAGGATCCATCTGATATGACTTTCTGTCGCCAAAGCATGGTGCAGATTCTGCGGCGTCACGGAACGGAGAATAATATCCCGAAGCAAATTTTGCACTGTATGACATTATAGGAATATCAGTAAGAGCATTCTCGTCAAGCGCCGCCCTTATTGCTGCAACTCTGCCGTCCATCATGTCGGAGGGTGCGATAATATCAGCGCCGGCCTTTGCAAGGCTCACCGCCATTTTGCACAGAAGCGGCAAAGTGCTGTCATTGAGTATCTTGTCGCCCTTTACAACTCCGCAGTGTCCGTGGCTCGTATATTCGCAAAGACAAACGTCCGCAATAATAAGTAGGTCAGGATAATGCTCTTTGATGTATCTTATTGCCTGCTGTGTAACGCCCTTGTCATTGTAAGCCTCCGTTGCAAGCTCGTCCTTTTTCTCTGGTATGCCGAAAATAAGCAAGCCCGATATACCGCTTTCTGCTATCTGCGGCAATATCTGCTCCAGATTGTCGATAGAATACTGATAAACTGTTGGCATAGAGTCAACAGGCTTCATGATGTTATTGCCCTCTGCCACAAAAATCGGGTAGATAAAGTCTGCCGCATTTAATCTTGTTTCGCAAACCATTCTTCTCATTGCTGGGTTTGCCCTTAATCTTCTGAATCTTCGCATTTTTATCTTCCTCTCACTTATCTGAAAGTATCTTTTGTATTATTCCCTCTGCCGTGCTTTCTGTTGGAAGCAGAGGGGCATTTATACCGTATTTTTTAAGCTCTGCCGCCGTCACTTCGCCTATGGAGATACACTTTGTATTCTCTGATAAGCTTCCTCCGCCATGGAAAAAACTCCTCACTCCGCCTGCACTGGCAAACACAGCGTAGTCATCATCTATCTTCTCCCCTGTGCTGTAAACAGGCTCGTAAATATGCACATCATCAAAGTTCAGCCCTTTTTCAGCCAATGGCTTAACAAGCTCCGTTGACCCCTCCGAGGAGCGTACTATAAGAAGCCTGTCCTCAGGGGTAAGAGTGTCCGAGAGCATATTTCCAAGAGCCACGCTGTTGAATTTTTCAGGCATTATGTCTGCATAAAGCCCAGCCTTTTCAAGCTTCGCCCCAGTGCCTTTGCCTATGACAGGTATCTTCACTTCGCTTAGCTTTCTTATGTCAATACGGCTTTCTCTAAGCCTTTTCAAAAATATCTCCGCACCATTTGGACTTGTAAGAGCAATATGGCTGTAAAAGCCCTCTGAAAGCCGTGAGAAAGCTTTTTCCGTGACCTCATCGTGCAGCTCCCTAAGTTCAAATCCGCCACAGCGGTGAGCATACGCCCCAAGGGCATTGAGCGACTTTATAAGCCGCCTTGAAAGCCCCTTTGTGGCAGTGACAGCCACAGAAACTCCATACAATGGAGGCAGGTAGGTAGGCGAAAGATCAAGCCCGGCGGTTTTTCCAACTATTATCACAGCAGGCGCAGGCAGATCCTCTCTCTTCACCTTTTCAGCAATGTCGCCAAGACAGCCCTTTACAGCCCTCTGCTCAGGGGTAGCACCCTTTGATATCACCGCCGCAGGAGTATTTTCGCCCATGCCGTTTTCAATGAGCCTGCCTGCTATCTCAGGGAGATTTCTAAGCCCCATAAGAAAAATAAGCGTTCCACCGCATTTTGCATAGCTTTCAAAATGCTCAGGGAGCAGGTCGTTCGCAGTGTGACCTGTTATAACATGAAAGCTCCTTGAAAGCCCCCTGTGGCTCACCGGTATACCTGCAAGCTCAGGCACTGCCACCGAGGAAGTCACCCCCGGTATAAGGCTGTATGGTATGCCTGCGGCTTTGAGTGCAGTTATCTCCTCACCCCCTCTGCCGAACACAAAAGGGTCGCCGCCTTTTAGCCTGAGAACAACACCGCCCTCTGCGGCTTTTTCCACAAGAAGCGTGTTTATCTCCTCCTGCGTGGAGCTGTGTCTGCCTGCACGCTTTCCAACGCATATTTTCTCCGCACCGTCCTTGCAGAAGTCAAACAAACGGCTGTCTATAAGGCTGTCATATATCACCACGTCACAGCTTTTCAGAGCCTCATAACCTCTCATTGTGATAAGGTCATAATCTCCACAGCCTGCTCCTGCTATTATAACTCTGCCGCTCATAGCTTATCAGTCAGCTCCTTAACAAGTTCAAATCTTTTTTCTATCTCTTTTTCGCCCTGAGCAAAATGCCCCTTGCCGTCTGAAACAGTGAGAGATATCTTTTCCCCTTTTATCTCGCTGTATGCCCCCACAGGCACAGTGCAGTCCGCACCCAGAAGTCTTATCACCTCACGCTCGGTTTCAAACCTGAGCATAGTTTCCTTGTGTGATACCTGCGAAATTATCTCAGCCGCCTTGCTCTCCTTTGCACATTCCACTGCAATTATAGCCTGACAAGGTGCAGGCAAAAGCTCCCAAGGCTCAAACTCTTTTACCTCGTATTCCGAAAGGGAAAGTCCCAAACGCTCCGTTCCTGCCGCACAAAGTATTATGCCGTCATAAAACCCATCAGAAAGTTTTTTGAGCCGTGTACCAACATTGCCTCTTATATCAGCAAACTTTGCGTTAGGATAAAGCCTTGTAAAGCCCCCGCGTCTGCGCTGACTTCCTGTGCCAACAGTGAAAACATCACAATCGTTAAATACAACGCCTTTTTTGGTCACAAGAATATCACGATAGTTCCCACGAGGGCAAACTCCCGATATCTCCAGACCCTCGCCCAACGTAACAGGCAGGTCCTTTGCACTGTGTACTGCAAAGTCTATCTCTCCGCTTTGCAAAGCCTGTTCTATCTCCGTGACGAACACACCCTTGCCGCCTATCTTGTCAAGAGGTCTGTCAAGCTGTCTGTCGCCCTTTGTGGTGAAGGTGACTATCTCGGTATCACACTCAGGAAAAGCCGCCTTTATCTTGTCAAGTACCATATAAGTCTGCGCCATTGCAAGTGGACTTTTTCTTGTGCCTGCTCTCAGTTTCATTTTCGCTCCTTTATCATCTCTATAAGCTGTTCCTCTGTTGGAAGCACATCACTTTCAAGGCATTTTTTCAGAACCTCTGCCATAGCCTTTTTCCTAGCCTGCTCTGTGGATATGTTTTCAAGTGCATAGTCACGGACTTTTCCCATGACATTGCATATATCCCCAAGCCTGCCCTCTGTCTGCAATTGGATCGTCTTTCTCAGATGAGAAGCAAGGGTAGGGCTTTTTCCGCCTGTTGAAATGCCAATGCACACGTCCCCCTCTGTAACAATGGCAGGGAAGAAGAACGTACAGCTCTCAGGGTCATCAACTGCGTTGCATGGAATGTGCCTTTGCCTGCAAAGCTGAGAAATGTGCCTGTTTACACCGCTGTCCCCTGTGGCAGTTATCACAAATGTACTGCCGTCTATGTCGCTGTCCTTAAAAGCACGCTCAAAAAGTGTTATCATGCCCCTGTTTGCAAGTTCTCTTATCTCACCGCAAGCTTTTGATGCCACCACCTTTATTATAGGCGAAAAGTCAAGAAGCTTTTCGATCTTTCTCAAAGCTACCTGTCCGCCACCCACTACAAGGCATGGCATATTCTCAATATTCGCAAAAAAAGGAAAGTATGGCATAGTCATTCTCCGTATTCTTTTATTACTTCTATAACCTTGCCGAAAGTCTGTGAATCAAGCTCCGACTTTAGTCTGAAAAACAGCTCTTTCGCCGAAACCTCGCAAAGTCTTCTGTCAAGGCTCTCAAACTGCGGAAGAAAATCATGGAACATAAGCTGCTTTTCAAGCTCGTCAGTTTCCTCGTCAATGATAAGCTTCGACCTCTCCACGCTGTCAAGCTTTTTGAGATTGTTTTCTTTGGCAAGCTCCGTGAAAAAGTCCATGTCTATAAGCCTAGCCCCTGCAAGCTTTTCCACGGCAGGGTCAATATCTCTCGGCACTGCAAGATCTATAAAAAGCTTGTTTTCATTATCACTGAGCATATCCGCCGTAACAGTGTAGTGGGGGCTTGAAGTCGCCGAAATTATGCAGTCACATTCGCCAATGCGCTCATATCTCTTTTCGTATGGTATAAGCTCAAGCTTTGGATCGTCTGAAATATATTCCAGCGCATTTCTGTGGGAACGTGCCGTCGCAAGCACAGTTACGTTCTTGTATGAAAGAAGATTTTTCAAGACCAGCGAGCCTATCTCACCGCTTGCTCCAAGAAGCATCACCCTGACATTATCCTTATAATGTGCCGCTTCCTTAGCTGCAAGAGTAGCCGTGGAAACGGAAGTCTTTGAAAGCTCCGTCTCCGTCTTTATTTTCTTCGCACAAGCGATAGCCCCCTGAAATATCATGTTCACCTCAGAGGAAAGCCCAATGCGCTCCCTTGAAAGATCATATGCACGGCGAACCTGTCCAAGTATCTCGTCCTCACCTATGACCGCTGATTCTATACCGCATGATACGCTGTAAAGCCTTTTTACCGCCGTCTTGTCTGTGAATATCATGACCTTGCGTTTGAGCTTTGCGATCTCCACTCCGCTTTGTTCACAAAGAAGCCTTATGCCCTCCTCAGGTGTTCCGCAAAAGTAAAGCTCCGTCCTGTTGCAGGTGCAAATAAGCACAGGTGAAAGGTCCTTTACGTCAAAAAGCAGCTTTTCACACTGAGCGCTGTCAAATGTGAAAAGGCTGCGAAAGGCTTGTCCGCAAAGCTTGTGATTTACGCTTATGCAGGTGAAATTTTTCATTTTTCTGTGTTATCTCCTGACTTTTCGGGATAAAGTGCGTCATAGTCAAGCTTGGTGAATCTGTGATATGTTATGCCGCCCAGATCGTCCTGCAAACAGTATCTACAGCCGTCAGGCTCTCCGTCTGGAAAGTATGCAAGCAGGTCAAATTCATCGTCGGGTGCAGCAGTTATAACAGCGTTCTTATTGTATTTTCTGAATATCTCAGCCGCTCTTTCAAGAGAACACCCCTCTTTTACCGCTCCGATAAACTCCACAAGAAACGGGCTTGCCTCCACCTTTTCGTGGATAGCCCTCACGCTCTCCTCTGATACCGTAACAGCTATCCTGCCGTCCTGAGCAAGCGAAGCCTTGCATGAAAGTATCTCACTTTTGTATTCGTCTATGGCTTTTATCATTTCCTCAGCCGTAAGCTCGCCCCCTGTTATGGCGTTGAGGGAGTCAAGAGGATAAAAAAGCGTCACCGCATTAGGGGTAAACCCAAGCTTTATCTGCGACTCTTTTATAGTATCGGTTATATTCTGTTCAAGCTTTATAAGCTCTGTCATGAAAATTCTCCTTTGTACATAATTCCTATAGGCTTTGTATGCTTTTATGATATCACATATTTCTCAGGTTGTCAACCTTGTTTCCTCGCCTATATATTTTTTCAGTGCATTGATATAAAATTCCGTCAGTGGATTAGAAAGTACCTTTTTGTGGGTAACTATTCCAATGCGCATCGACCCCTCCGCTTCAAGAGAAACAGCCACGATATCACTGCCGTTGAGTTTTTCGTCAATAACGCCGCTGCAAATTGTGTAGCCGTTAAGACCGATAAGCAGATTAAAAAGCGTCGCACGGTCACGGACACGGATATTCTTTGGTCGCTTTATGGTACTGAGTATCTCCTCAGAATAGTAAAAAGAGTTGTATTCTCCCTGCTCAAAGGACAAATAAGGGTAGGGGAGCAGGTCGTCAAGTGTCACCGACTTTTTCTGCGCCAACGGATTTGCAGAGCCTACGAAAACGTGTGGCTTTGCAGAAAACAGCTCCGTGAATTTAAGCTCTTTTGACTTTATCTCCTTTGAAAGCACAGGCTCGTTGAAATCGTTGAGATAGAGTATGCCAAGCTCGCTTTTCATTCTCGCCACGTCCTCGATTATCTCGTGGGTCTGCGTCTCACGAATGCTGAAATCATATTCATCTCCGCCAAACTCTTTTATAAGGTCAACAAAAGCGTTCACCGCAAAGGAGTAATGCTGAGTGGATATGCAAAACTGCCTTTTGCCGTGTTGCTTTCCGCAGTATTTTTCTTCAAGCAGGCTCGCCTGTTCAAGCACCTGCCTTGCATATCCCAAAAAGACTTCACCCTCTTTTGATACCGTTATGCCCTTGTTTGTGCGTATGAATATAGTGATATTCATTTCCTTTTCAAGCTCACGGATAGCGTTAGTAAGACTAGGCTGAGAAATAAAAAGCGACTGCGCCGCCTCGCTGACAGTACCTTTCTCCGCCGTAGCCACCACATATTTAAGCTGCTGTAAGGTCATATCTCCACCCCTTTTCAGATATATCCTTATTATATAGCGTATTTATGAAATTTTCAAGTGGAGATAAACTATTGCTGTCCTATTCTTCCATATCTTCTGTGCTGATAAACACACTTTTGCCAAACAGCTCTGTTCTGAGGTGCTTTTTTACCGCCTTGTCACTATCGAAAACGTCCGTAATGTAGATGTATTGGTCGCTGACATCGTATGCAAGCTGAAAGCTAGGGTTAGGATCAACGTTTACGAAAGCTTCTTTTTCTTCCTTTTTGGTGAACTTTCTCTTTGGATAAAGCTTTCTGCATTTCTCTTTTGAACAGCTCACTCTTGCAGTTTCAATGATGTAATAATTGCTTTTTTCAGGATAATACACTGTCAGCTCTGCACAGAAGAAAAACGCATTTGCGCTTATCTTTATACATTCGTTTGGAATAGCTATCTCTTTCAGCTTGTGACAATCGTAAAAAGCATAGCCCCTTATTTCTCTAAGACTAGGTGGCAAGATCATGTCAGTAAGACATTTACACTGATGAAAAGCATGGCTTCCAATGATCTTTAGTCTTTCAGGTAATTGAACGTTTACAAGGCTTTCGCAGTTTTCAAAAGTATAGTCATTTATCACTTCCACATTTGCAGGCAGAACGATACTTTCAAGCTTTTCACAGCCGCAAAAACACCCCTCCCCCATAAAAGTCAAGCCCCAAGGGAGCGTTACCGACCTTAATGATACATTCTCATAAAAGGAGTAATCCCCTATCTCGCACAGGCATTTTGGCATAACAACATTTTCTAGCCTACGGCATTTGTAAAAAGCATAGTCGGCTATCTTCAGCGTTATGGGCAGTATCTCGACCTGCTCCCGTTCTTTAGGACAGCTTATAAGAACAGTGCGTTCTCTGTTGTAAAGAACTCCGTCAGCAGAATAATATCTGTCACTTTTCGCTGAAGCCGTTATTTCTTTTGAAATATAGTTGTATTTGAAAAAGCCCTTTTCTATAAACTGAATGTTTTCCGAAATATACAGGCTCCTCAGCTTTCTGTCACCGAATGTGTTTACGCTTATATCCGTCACCGCCGTGCCGTTGATGAACGCAGGCAGTGAAACGTCAGTCTCCGCACCATGATATTTCATAAGCTTTATCGTTCCATTCTTTGTAAATATGTATTCCCACTCTCTGTTTTTCAATGTGATCAGACCTTTCCTTTTATTCTTATCACATTATACAAATATCAGTGGGTATAAAATTGGACATGAAAAAGCGCATAACGTACACACTGCAACGTTATGCGCTTATGTTTCTATCTCATCATCTCTATATCCTCATAAAGCCCCTCTATATCAGCTTTAAGCCGCCTTATCTCATGAAGACGATGTCGGTATTTTTCGCCGATCTCTCTCTGCTCCTCCATAGTCGGCAAAGGTATCTCGCACTCCTTCAACCCCTTTGTGTGCAATACCCTTAATACCTTTCCGCTGCGACAGCCGTCAAGCATAGCCTTTCCCTCTGCCGATGAAAGATAAGCCGCAATATAGTAAGGGTCAGCCTTCTCCTTGTCAAGTCCTATCCTTATCAGCGTGGGTGAAACAAGAAGCTTTCTGTCCCCCATATCGCCTGCACATACCACCTTGAAATTCTTGTCCGTGGTAGAAAGTATCACATCTCCGTCCTTTATGGCATATTTCTCAAAACGCTTGCTGTCATAAACTATCTCAATGCAGTTTTCCGCAATAACGCCGTCGTCAATGTCCACAAGCCTTAGATATTCGCATGGCTTAGTAAACTCATTGTCCGAAATGTAGCTCTCCGCCATAAGTCCATGACTTATCTCTTTTATGATATCTCCGAAATTAACTGTATTTACATTCATTTTAGTCACCTCTCTTGATTTCCATACATCTCAGACAATGCCGAGATCTCTTCTTTTACAATATCCACAGCCCTCTTTGGCGAGGTCAGCTTCACAGCTTTTCTGTTAGCTATCGCCCAGCGTACAGCCGTCTGGATATTTGCCCTGAACGTCACGTCATAGATATCGTCATTACCTATGACCTTATTGCAGGTGAACTCATTCCCGAATGTATCAAGCACAAGACTTATGTCTTTCTTTTTTATGTTGATATGTACACGCTCCACAGTCCCGTCAAGCATATACCTGTTAAGATTTTTGTATTGCACAGGCTTTAGATCTCTCGGAACATTGCTAAGCGTCCTTACGTCCCTCATAGAGCCGTCCTCTTCGCATATACTAGCCCCTAGTATCTTGTCTATCCTGAAATGACGAAGGTCATCATAACGAACATCATTTGCAAGGAGATAGTAAAAGCCGTCTGCCATAACGATGCCATAAGGGCTGAGCATAACACGTTGAAGCTTTATACCGCTCTGTGGGTCGCTCTTAGTGAGGAGCTTGCCGTTCTTGTCATAATCGCTTATGGTAACATCAAGCTTCCGGTTGGTGTTCATAGCCTCTTTGATATTTTCTATCACCAAAAAAATGCTCTTGTTGCCATAGTGAAAGGTCTCTCTGAGATTGGCTTCCTTGCTCTTTGTGTTACCCGTAGATAAGCTGTTTATCTTTTTTATCAGATCCCTCACATAGTCCGCAGGGAGCATTGGTGAGTATATGATGCTGTCTGCCAGAAACTCATATTCCTCAGCGGTGATGTCAGAGGCGTAGTAAATATCTGTGATGTATTTTTTATCGCTTTTATTATCATCATCATCGTTGTCATTGTCTGCGATGAAAACATTGCAGCTTTCATCGCCTATTATGCTCTTCAAATGCTGAGCCACCGTCTTGCGGTTAGGCTTTATGCCAAGCTTTTCCTCAAGATAACCGCAGATCTGCTGCTGAGTAAGGGGGTGCTTTTCATCACTGTGTTCTTTGAGTATCTCAATGATCTTGTGCGAAAGCATATCTGTTTTTGTATATGACATTTTTGCCCTCCTGTTCTGTGATATCTTTCTTTCAATATATCACTTTTGCTTTATTTTGTCAATTGTGTGCTGCTAAGTTTTTGTATCATAAAAGGATACACCACCTGCTTTAGCACCCTAATAGGCAGCCTGTGCCCGAAATCCGCCGTCAGCATATTTTTCTCGCCGCCATTTCTGCGGTGTATATCTTGCTCTTATCCATTGTATCAAGTCCTTTCTTTTTGTGTTGTTCTTATCATACCACCCAACATGGGTAAAATTTCGGATATTAAAAACTTCCGCTATGTCCACATTTTTGAACATTCCAGGTGCTATAATGCAGATACAGACGAAAAACAAGAATGAGAAAAGACCACGGAGGCGGATATTTATGCGTTGTTACAGAGCAAGATGTATACTTGAAGAGTCTATTATCAGAAGAACAAGAGATAATGAAGAAGAGTACGATGCATTCTTTGATGAGAAAAACCAGCTTATAAACGAGTTCAATGAAATGGCACGCACCATGCCCAACAGAAACTGTGCCTTTATATCAAGCGCCGTAAAAGATCAGGCGACCATAGGGGTAATGATGACAGACATTGAAGCCGACGTGAAAGCCTATGTAAAGAACTTCTTTTCATTTATAAAGCTTGAGTGCGTGGATATAAGCTTCGAGGAAATAACAGTGGAAACGTTCAAAAGAATGATCCCCAACGGCTATCATGATAATTTCAAGTTCGATGAAGACCTGTTGAATGACTATGAACTGGACGACCTGTTCAGTAACTATAGAAGATCGTACATAAACGAAAATATCACAAAGTCCATTGATAAAAAAGACGCTCTCGCCGTAGCAAAAAAATATCTCTGCTCAGATACCTTTGAGCCTGAGCTTAAGAGAATATTCAGAAAGAACAGCGTCGGTGTGACAAAAGGCATACCGGTACATTATTTGATCCAAAGCGATAATGCCCATAGGCTTGCCGATACCCTTGTAAGCTCCCTGTATTCAAATAACAGACTAGGCTGTGCAAGATATACCGTCCTCGACCTTTATAATTTATCAGCCCGAAGCTCAGATATCCGTGAACTGTTCCGTGTCTGCAGCGGTTCTACCATCATAATGAATTGTTGTGGTTTAAAGTGTACGAACAGCGATAATTGTACAGCCGATGAAACTATCCCTGATATCCTCTTTGACCTCATCAATGCCTACAAAAACGAGATACAGTTTATTTTTACCTTTTCAAATGACGGACCTTCTCTCCCTGACGCTGTGGAAGAAAAGCTCGGCACTATCACATTCGTGAAGCTTGCGGACGATACTGTAGAAAACGAAGATGCACATAAATATCTCAGAAAGCTTTGCAGAGAAGAGAATACCTCCTGCGATAAAGACCTCCTTTCCCTGTGCGCAAAGGATACACCCTATAGAGCAAGCGAGCTTATGGGTATGTACGATACTTGGTATTCAAATGTCCTGAAAACAAAAATCTATCCCCAGTATTCAAACTTCAAAAAGCTTTATGACAGGGAAGAAGCCAAGGAGATAAAAGGTTCTGCCTACAGCGAGCTTCAGGAGCTTATCGGACTTGATTCCGCCAAGAGCGTTATCGAAAAGGCGATAACATATTCAAAGGCGCAGAAAATTTTTGCCGATAAGGGCATGAAAGAAAGCCGAACAGCCATGCATATGGTGTTCACAGGCAACCCCGGCACAGCAAAGACCACAGTTGCAAGGCTGTTTGCAAGAATACTCAAAGAAAATGGCGTGCTTTCCAAAGGCGACCTTATCGAGTGCGGACGTTCCGACCTTGTTGGAAAATATGTTGGCTGGACAGCCGTTCAGGTGAAGAATATGTTCAAGAAAGCTAAAGGCTCAGTGCTTTTTATCGACGAAGCCTATTCCCTCTGCGATGACCGCTCAGGCTCTTATGGCGATGAGGCCATAAACACTATCGTGCAGGAAATGGAGAACAACCGTGACGATATGGTAGTCATTTTCGCAGGCTATCCAAAGGAAATGAACGACTTCCTCGACCGCAACCCTGGTCTGAGATCAAGAATTGCGTTCCATGTCGATTTTGAGGACTATACCGCCGAGGAGCTTCTTAGTATCGTCCATCTTATGGCTAAAAACAATGAACATAAGCTTGCCGACGACGTTGACGAAACGCTCCTGCCTTTTCTTGAAAGGGTCTGCAAGAAGCCGAATTTTGGCAACGGCAGATTTGCAAGAAATCTTATAGAGGGAGCACTGTTTGGTCAGGCACTCAGGCTCACAAGACAGAATTTCAGCACCATGACAATGGACGATATCGTGACCCTAAAAGCCCGTGACTTTGACCTCACCGAGGATGATACCCTCGAAGAAGAGCCAAAGCATATTGGCTTTAACAGATAAAGATATGAGTATAGACCAACAGACCGCCATATCCCCGACCTGAACACCGCCAAGTGCTTCAAACGGCATTATGATAACGAAAAGTTTCTTTCCAAAATAAGAAATAAGCTTGTCTATGAAATGTGGCTCTGCGGACATTTCCATTTAGATCGTACTGTGGGCAACGTGAGATTTCTCTATGACGATATCTATGAAATAAAATAAAGCGCAGGCACTATGGAGCATACGCTCTGTAGTGCCTGCTTCCGTCATTTTTGACCCTCACAAAATCAAGCTCATCAAGCCCGAACAGCCTTGTAAGCTCCGCCAACATCTCCTCACTGTTCAGCGCAGGATTAAGATATATCACAGCCTTGCCACCCTTTATCTCCACTCTGCCCCGAGGATAATAATTGTACTCTTTCCCATGTGTTACGTTTTTCGGCAGTCCCTCCCAAGTCAGCCTGTGATTGAAATTATCCCCCGACTTTGAGTTAAGTCCACTGCCGTCACCAATAACATTTCCCGATTTGTCGCACTCTAACTTCTTTGTATATAATTCACCCTCGATAAGCCAGAATATTCCCTTGTATATCATATTATTCACCTCAATATGATAATACCGTTTTCTATGTCCAAAATTGCACACATAGCCTGTGCTATGATTATATCAGACAAAGGAGGTGAAAGTTATGGCACAATACAATGTACAGTTTTCCATTGACGGTCGCAGAACGCAGGAGATCGTGTCAGCATACAACACCAATGATGCGAGAAAAATAATCGAAGCACGATACACCGGCGCAAAGATCGTTATATGGGGTGTAACAAAGCTCTGATTTGTTCGGTCGATCAGGGGCAGAGTGTAAAACACTCCGCCCTTGCTTGACCGAATAACGAAAGGAAGTGTCTATGGTAACATCAAAATCAGTTGAAAAGAACAACGAAGAATGGTACAACAAAACCGTGCAGATATTTGAACGTTCGTACCGCACAGACGCAAGCTTTGTGATATCTCACATAAAGTCTGCTCAGAAAAAGTTCACCTGCCAAGGCTATCTTATCACAGCCGCAAAAGGGAAGCCCCTCAAAGTCTTTTCGGGCGAGAGTGAAGCCGTAGAAAAGCAGTTGCAAAACAGCAAGATACTATATTCACAGCTTATCACAGTACAAAATAACAGGTCCTTGCAAACTGCCTATATAGCCTATACCAAGGATAAACAAAAGCTCACAGAAGCCCTGAACAACAGCGGTTTCACCATCATAGAAGTTGTGGACAGCTTTATGTCAGACTATGATAAAGTAATGATAAGAGTTGCCGAAAACATCTCACAGCGTCATTTGTTTGACAGCATAGGACTATGGTAGGGAGGTGACAGCATCGTGACGATCCCCTGCGAGCGAAGCCCACCAGATTTGGTGTGCTTGACTAAAAAAATCCCCCGCCCTTGACTTTCACTTTATGAGTACGGCTGTCTTTATATTCTGATTTTAATGACAAAGCTTTTTAAAGGTATCCAATTAATAGCATTGTTAACAAAGCAGAAATCAAATAACTTTTATTCTTCCGGCTTATAAACTTTTACAACCTTATTCTCTTTAAATAAATATATTCTATCACATTTTTCACATCTCCATACATCATATTGAGGATATGGAACATCTAAAAAATATATCCACCCCTTTTTTTCAAATTCAGACCATTCACGATCAGAGTACACATAATACGCTGTATCGTTAGGGTCCAATTGATTAGTAAGCATATTCCCACATCGACATACAAATCTCATATTTAGCGCTCCTAATATTTTTCACTTTCTACCAATCTCTGCCGACTGTATAGTGCTCTATGATCTTGCCTGTGGCAGGGTCGATAAGATAGCGTTGCCCATAGAACTGACGAGCAAGCAACTTATCATCCAACATTGATATCCCCACATATGGGTCGTGCCTTAGTTTTGGAAATTTCTTGGCAACTTTTTCAATTCTCCATATGATTTTTCCACTTAAATTAACAGCATATATATTATCAAGTTCACTACTGTCATAAGGTATATCCAGCAGAACAATTATCTTATCATCCATTACTATCAGTGTATCAATATCAAAATCAAATGTTATAAGTTCGTCATTTATATATAAGGCATTTTTGTGCAATTTTATATTTTTAACCATAATCAACCTCAAAGCAACCTTTCATTATGAAATCTACCTATTCGTTGTCCCTTTCATAACAGCCGCACTCATTATGAGTACGGCTATTTTGGATAACATTATTAAGTTTGAGATATTGTCATCAATTTGTGCGAGTATAAAGATAATCTTCCATATTTGATATAAGTAACAAACTTCTATTAAATCTCTATCGTCACTTCTTCATATCTACTACTATCTTCGGAACATTTAACTCTAATAGTCAGCTCTTGTTCATCTTCTAGGACTTCATAATAGTGTTTTTCAATCGGATCATAGTCACTTTGCAAAGCCAATGGCTCATCAACTTTTTTCATTACTGCTCCGTTCCTGCAAATACATATATCACACCTGTTTCCGAACATTGTTCTGTTCACACGGGCAATTACTGATATATCATCAGATGAATATATGATATGATTTTTCCAGTCAGAAAACATATCTCTACCAACAAAACTGATTATTACCGCAATTATCAATAAGCCGAATATTTCGATCTTTGACAGGGCACCTTTTTGGTATTTTATTAGCTTTACGATCATCAATGCTATCACAAGGTACGACAGATAAGTGCATAAAAGCAATACGCTGATATGGTCGCTGAATAGCTCGTAATACCTGTTTACAAATAGCAACAATAGAATGAAAATCAGTAAAAATGTATTTATCTTAGTGAGCACATTATATTTTTTCATAAGAACGACCTCTTAGTAACTTATTTTACATAATAGCGCTAATTTTGTTATAATAATTGTATCCTTCTATATATGCGTTTGCTAAATAAGAATCTACTATACCATTAAAGTATGTAGTCATTAATTCATTCTCGGTCAGTTTATTAGGATATCTCGATCCCTGTTTCCAGGTCACAGTTGTTTCATAACACCCGTAATCTTTAAAGGAATGTGCTAGACCATAGTAATGTAAATTATACAAATCACCTTCCGAAGAATCATTACTCCACTTATAGCAATCAAATAAATAGAATCTTATCTTTATTGTTTTTGAACAAATATACCCTGTCACATTTTTCACATCTCCAAACATCATATTTCAAATCATTTGGTTCTGGCTGATATACGCGCATGCTTATGTGTTTACAACATAATCTCAAGTTAAACCCCTACGGATAATAAATACTGATTGCATCTATAGGTACTTTATATTCATCACAGTTATCTTCATCTTTTAATTCAAAGCATATACCCGATATATCTCGTAATTCATAAGTCGGCACAATATCATATTCACCGGTTTTGATGTCACCGATGTATTCTTTAACATCAGCCAAGGAAGAACCTATACCTATGGTATCATTAAATGTTCCTTTGAAATCCCCATATACTGTAATCTGCATAATAACATTATTAACCAGCAAGAACACCATATTCTTTGTTACAATTTTAATACAAGTTGGTAATACTATCTTCTTATATGCAATATTTTCTAATTGAATAGTTTTTATCAACTTATGATATGTCATTCCCAACTTATATTTGCCAACACTTTCCCCAGGTATAATTTGCAATTTCATGTAAGTTCTCCTTTTTTATTTTTGCCGTACAGATTTTAGTCTGTACGGTAAAAATAATAGCAATAGCTAAATATTATAGTTAAGTAGATATTGAAGAGCTTTTTCATCCGATAATATTACGGGTGTTTCGATTGTTCCAAAATTAATGTTCTCAAAAAATGCGTTTTTTAATCCCTTACAGTTATTTATTGTAATATCGTGAAATAAACAATCTGAAAAATAACTATTCTCGAAATTAACATTTTCAAACATAACAGATTCAAATTTGCATTTTTCAAAATTGTTTCCACATATTAATGAATCAAAAAAGGAGATAGAACTAAGATTAATATCATTAAACTCATTTCTTATAAAATTAGTATGGCAAATACTGCAATTAGATAATGATGAATACCCAAACTTATTTTTAACAATACGAGCAGTTGAAAAAGTACAATAATCCAATTGGCTTTCGAAAATCATTGAATCATATAGTTCAAAATTGCTATGATTTACTTTAAAAAAATTACAATCTGCAACATAAATAGATTCGTAATGAGGTTCACTAAGATAAGAAAATGATTTATTTTCGTAATTCCTAAACATATAGCATCTCCATTAATAGTACCACAAGATATACTCAGAATATCCCATTTCTTCCAATGCAGCTTTAAGTTCAAACAAATGCTCATTTGTTAAACCAACAGTATCTATTATTACATAATAACCTTTCTTGATTTCTTTTGTAACATCCGCCGTTGCATTTTGTAATTTAAATGCGCCTTTTCTTGGAGCGGTTTGACCATTTGGATATGAGCGAAAGCTTTTTATATCATATTTTTTATTTGTTGATGTATCAATATAATCTGCACCACCGTTTGTTACTAAGTTTTGTTATAATACAACATATTTCCATCTCTTATCCAAACAACTGTTGAAATAGTTCTTGTATATTTAAAATGATTCTTACTGTCTGAGCCTTCGTGGTTTGGATCAATCTTACATTGCGGACAGCAATACCCGAAATTGATTATTGATATGCTCTATTTCATTGTACTGGGTGCTGGTTAAAATCTATTGCAAAACATATCTGTGATTTCCCCTGTATCCATATCTATTATCAAGTATCTTCCTAAAGTATCAACGACTGTCAACCCTTTGGTTATTGTGATGCCCACATACGGAAGCTGTTTTTGACCAATAAATTTGCTGTCAGGCTTTTTGATTTTCCACAACTTGTGAAGTTCATTATCAAAGCAATAAACTAAGTTATAGTCGTCGCCTGTGAAGTCCTCAAGTATAATCAGATACTCTGACATAACGATATAATCTATTATTTTTCTTTTCATAGTTACCGACTTATCGTTATATGTGAGAATGTTATTCATAATGGATACTTTCAAAAAAACATCTCCTTATATTTTTCTTTTATTGTAAAACCATTCAGCTTTCTCTTGACCCAAAAGGTTATACTGTTGCGCTCCCGAATCACCGTCAAACAATGCATTTGGAATATGCTGGCCTTTTGATTCGTTTATTTTAGTGTAAATATCTTGC
>ENA-OUOW01000168-OUOW01000168.1-human-gut-metagenome-genome-assembly--contig:-NODE-168-length-70983-cov-15.045920_pt1 | contig 70983 bp, 67 predicted proteins | sample MGYA00237938_ERZ548769 | MGnify/ENA primary metagenome ERZ548769 (study PRJEB26490, sample SAMN05356870) | human gut metagenome | biome: terrestrial biome; feature: human-associated habitat; material... | reverse complement strand
CCGTGCGTCACGCAGTACTGGATGCCGGGGTACGCCCAGTTTTTCGTCACGTCGGAGAACATCTGCGTCACGTCAACGCTACCGGTGGCCGGGATGGTTTCCGCCTTGGTCGCGCTGCAGCGCGTGCAGGTATAGGTCCTGATGCCGGTCTCCGTCGCGGTCGGCTGCTTGGTCACCGTGCCGCTGTCCCATGCGTGACCCAGAGCATCCACATAAGTGTCCACATAGCTGTCGCCGCAGGCGCAGGTGTGGGTCGTATAGCCCTTGGCCGTGCACGTCGGCGCGGTGACGACTGCCTTGTAGCTGTGTTCGTGCGTGAGCTTCGGGATGGTTTCGGTCTTCGTCTCGCCGCAGCGCGTGCAGGTAAAGGTCTTTGTGCCAGTCTCGGTTTCCGTCGGCTCCTTCGTCACTTTGCCGTTGTCCCATGCGTGACCCAGAGCGTCCACATAAGTGTCCACGTAGCTTTCGCCGCAGGCGCAGGTGTGCGTGGTATAACCCTTTTCGGTGCAGGTCGGGGCGGTCACAACATCCTTGTAGCTGTGCACATGCGGAATCACCGGCATGGTCTCCGTCCTGGTCTCGCCGCAGCGCGTGCAGGTAAAGGTCTTCACACCTGTCTCGGTCTCCGTCGGCTCCTTCGTCACTTTGCCGTTGTCCCATGCGTGGCCGAGCGCGTTGGTGTAAGTATCCACGTAGCTGTCGCCGCAGGAGCAGGTGTGCGTCGTGTAACCCTTTTCGGTGCAGGTCGGAGCGGTCACAACAGCAGTGTAACTGTGCTCGTGCGCGGTCTCCCGGATACAGCGGAAAGTCGCAAAGGCACTTGACGAATAGTCTTGATATTTTCTGTTGTACACGGTCAAATACACATTATAGGAGGTGTCGGGTTCCGTAAGCGTCAACGTCACACTTGTGTCAGTCGTGTATATGGTCTTAAATCCGGAACCGCCTTTGCGGATATGCACCTCATATTCTCGCTGATCATATTTGCCCTGAAGCGGGCTTGGCGTCCAGCTGATGGTAAATTCCTCGCCCACAGTGACCACGTCCGGCACCGTGAGCTCCACTTTGGGAGGCTTGGGCGGCTGCTGATAGTTCTCCACGGTGTAGATGTTAAACAACTGCGCATTGCCGTTGCTGTCATTAGGCCCCCAGTTTCCATACAGCTGGAGCTGCGTGCCGGGAGTCGAACTGCCGTCCTTACAGTCTATCACAAGCCAATTGCCGGACGCGACCGAGTCCTTCGCCACTAGCTTGCAGAGGCCATTGTAGTAAGCAACATACCAATAGCACTTCGAGGTCAGCTTGTCACTTGTCGTGATTTTCGCCTGCGATGCGCAATTTCCCTCGTAGCTGAGGTAGTAATTGTTGTATGCATTCAGGATCACATAGCTATTGTCAAAACCCATGCGGGTAAATAACCAGATCATATTCGGGTCAGACGAGCCGGAGTTGACGATTTTCACATCCCGCTTTGCGTTTTGGTCATAGCACGTTCCGGTGGGCATCCATTTGTCCGCGCGGATGATATAACGGTAGACACTTGTGCCGATGTCGATAAAATCCGGCTTGTACACCGCGCTGCCAAAGTCCGGGCGGATGACGCCCCAATACGGATTGTCAAAGCGGTTGTATCTGATGTTTGTAACGTTGACGACTTTGCGCTGACTGGCAAAGTTCTGATGCCATGTGCTGTAGTCCGATTCATAGATCGCGACATGGCCATACGGGTTTGCACCGTTGCCGCTGTAGACCAGAATGTCGCCCTTCTGCGGCTGTACGTTTTGTAGTCTTTGCCAGCCCGCGGGGAGCTGATTCCACGAATAATCCGCGCCGTTGCCGCCCGGAGAGGTCTGGCCGAGGTACGAGTAGTAAGCTTTGATCAGCGCCACACACTCGCCGCTGCCAACGGGTTGCCCGTTCAGGCTTCTGACCCAGTTGATCGCATCGTCCGCTGTTTTGCCGTTGGTCGAGGCAAAGGCCGCCGTCGGCAGCAGGCAGGCGACCATGATCACAGCGAGGATGAGACAAAGAACACGTCTTTTCATACGTCATCTTCTTTCTAAAAAGCTCTGTAAACGCGCATTTTTTTGACCGGGCGTGCACAAAAAGCGCGCCGGAAAACGCCGCGTTTACTTAGGATTCAGTATACACATTTCGCTGTTTTTGGTCAACAGAAATATCAAAAAAATTTAACTAACCACGATTAGGCAGTCGCGCCATTATGCTGGATTATGTGTCATGTTTTGGTGCGAAAAATATGCCCCGTTCAAACGAACGGGGCGATTGGCATATTACTGTGCGTCCGCTTTGACCTCAATGACCTTGATCTGCGGCGCGGTGTAGTCCGTCTCGCTGACGATGACATCCGTGATCGTTGCGACCTGCGCCGTGCTCAGGCCGTCAGCCGGCGCAGGGACGGCGACCGTGATGCCCTCCTCCGTGATATAGACCACGCACTCGGAAAAGTCCTTGGCGAGCAGGAGATTTTCGATCTGCGTCTCCGTCATGGAGTCGCTCGCCATGGCGGAGATGGCGCGCATGGCGCTGTCGATCGTCTCCTGCGAGGCATCTTCGGCGGCCGATGCCGACTTGAGCAGCGACAGCGCTTCGTCGCGCGACTGCTGGCGCGTCAGGCGCGCCTTGGCGAAATAATCATCGGTCGACGCCGAGGCCGCGGCGGCCTCCCCGTCTGCATTGGCCGCCGCCATGGCAGCGTCCTCGGCAGCGGCCATTTCGGCGTCCGCACTGCCCCACTGCGCATTGTACGACCAGTTGAAATAGACCGCTGCGCACACAAACAGCAGCACCACGATGATCGCAACGTTCCGCTTGGTTTTTTTCATAGCTGCCCTCCCATTATTTCAGATCACGCGTCCGGCTGCTTTTTGAGCACGCTGATACGGTCGGTGCTCAGGCCGGTAAACTGTGCCACCGCCTGCGTCACGGCAAGCTGCACCTGCGGCGCGTCCGCCCCGTCACAGACGACGACCGCGCCGAGATACTGCGGGCTGACCGTGCGCAGCTCGACCGCCGCCTGTGCTCCGCCTCCGGCAGAAATGATGGCCGGCTGACCGGAATTATCCGTCGCCAGCTCCCGCTCCGCCGAGCAGCGGTACGACAGCAGCACCTGCACCTGACCTGCGCCGCTGATCTGCCGCAGCAGCTGCGCAAGGCGCTGCTCCTCGGTCTGGATGGTCTGCGTCTGCGTCTGCTCGGTGAGCGGCTGCGCCGCTGCCGGTTCTGCCTTCGTCCGGCTACCGCCCGGCAGCAGGAGCAGGATCAGCCCCGCCAGCAGGATGATGAGCACATATTTGTACTTGCCTGCAAATGCGCTGAGTTTTCGTGTGTTCATGATGTACTGCTCCATTCCTGCCGCGCGCGCGGGATGCCGAGATCGGCCTCAATGGTCTGCGCCAGACGGCTGTTTTCCGCCGCGCCCGACGTGACCAGCCGGACAGCATACGGATACCAGTAGCCGTCGGTGCTCCACTGCAGCGTGACCTGCGCATCGGCGAGGGAAACGCCGCACTGCGCGGCTTTGTCCAATATATATGCGCGCAGCTCCGATTCTATGACTGTGCGCTGCAGGCGCTCACTGCTGTCGGACACCGCACCGTCTGTTGAAACCGAGACGCGGCAGTCCTGCAGCGCGGCGGCATAGCTGTCATAATCAAACGCCACGAGCGGCGAAAACAACAGACACGTCAGCGCAACGCCGCCGATGAGCTTCACGATGCGGCGCAAGCTCTCGGACGTCGGAAACATGGCCGCGAGCGCCGTCAGCAGCGCAGCGCCCGCGAGACTCAGCAGCCACGCGCGCAGAGAGTCCATCATCCTGTCACCGCCTTCATGCTTGATACGATGGAGAGAAACAAAATGAGCGACGCCACGCCGACCATCCCGAGCAGGAAGCCGTACACATCCGCAAAGCCGCCGATCAGCCGCCCGACCCGCTTGTCCGCAAACGACTCCGCGATCCCGGCGGCAAGCTTATACAAAGCATAGTGCACGGCAAGCTGCAAATACGGCGTGACGCACACGGCGGCAACGCTCAAAACGCCGACGATGCCGATGCCGCCGCGCAAAATCGCAGCGCTTGCCGTGACGGTCGCCGCAGCGTCCGCCACAATGCTGCCCACGACCGGCAGCGCCGCGGAGACGGCGGTTTTGACGGCCTTGGCCGCAGCCGCATCCGCTGAGCCGGTGAGAATGCCCGTCAGCGACAGATAGAGCGTGAACACCCCGGCAAAGCCGATGAGCAGCAGCCGAAGCGCCTTGCGCAGCAGGGCGCTCAGCGCCGTGAGCACGTCCTGCTCGAGCGCCGCGCCGCAGATGACCGTGCCTGCGTATGTATACAGCATCGGCAGCAGCACCGCCGTCTCCGCCGACAGGAGTACGTCGAGAAAGAGCGATGTCGCCGCATATTTTGCCGCCGCCGAAGTCGCCGCCCCGCTTGCTGCAGCAGCGGCGCACATACTCGGCAGCAGGATCTTGGAAAAGTCGCGCAGTGTGGTCAGCGCGCTGCTGCCGGCCGTGATGCAGGACGTCACATGAGTGACGTTCAGCGCAGCCACTGCCACCGCACCGGTCATCTGCGTGACCTTGGCGCACGCACCGCTTGCCGACAGCGACGCGCACAGCGCCGCCAGAAACACGACTGCAAGCAGCAGCGCCGCATTGCGCGCAGCCGAGGCCAGCGCTCCCCCGCCCTCACGCAGCACATAGCCCCAGAGCTTTTGCAGCAGTGGACGTGGATGCGCGGCATCTGCGACGGTCAGCGTACCGAAGGCATCATATGTCTGCGCCGGGAGCGCGGACTCCAGCGCCGTCGTACCGAACGCCTCCGCCTGCTCGGACGCGATGTCATAAGCGCATACGCACGGCGTGCAAACGGTCGTCAGCGTCAGCACCGCCAGCAGCACGAAGATAAACCGCTTCATAGGCATGCTCCGATCATGGTCAGAAATGTGCGCAGCAGCGGCAGCGCCGCATAGAGCGCCGCCGCAACGCCGACAAGCTGCACAGCACCTGCGCCCGCAGCCTGTCCCGCGTCCTTGCACAGCCCCTCCCCGATCACGGTCAGGATGCTGATGGTCATGCATTTGAGCAGCGGCCCGGTGTAGACGCCGGACAAATCGCTGAGCGCAATGGCATCACGAAAGAAATCCGCCAGCGGCCCGAGCAGACCGACGCACAAAAACAGCGCCAGCAGCGCAGCCGCCGCACTCAGCAAAAATGAGATGCCCGGCACGGTCTTATAGACCGTGGCTGCGGCGGCAGCGGCAACGACCACGATCAGCATCGCACGAAAGACCGCCTCCATCAAAATGAAAACAGCTGCTTGATGAGCGCAAACAGCTCACTGATCTTCTGGATCACCAGCACCAGCACCACGACCAGCCCCGCGATGGTCGTCATGAGCGCCTGCTCGTCGCGCCCCGCGCGCGAGAGCAGGATGTTGAGCACGGCGACGAGGATCCCGATCGCCGCGATCTTAAAGACAAGGTCAACGTCCATAAGTCCCTCCCCGGTTCAAAGCAGCGCAACGGCGGCGAGCAGACCGAGCGTCGCGCCGAGGCCGCAGACCAGTTTACCGCGCCGCCGCGCGTCATCTTGCAGTGCAGCGGAAATGCTCTGCAGCGACGCAATGCAGGTGTCCAGTGCCTGCCGCTGGAGCTGCGCGTCATATTTTCCAAGCTGCGCGCCCAATGTCAGCAGCGCGGCGCGCGCGTCCGGCGTGAGCATGTCCAGTGCCCGGATTGCCGCCGCCCATTGCTCGCAAAACGGCCGGTCGCTGCCCGTGATGCCGTCTGCGAGGGCGGTGTATTGCGCATGCAGCGGCTCCGGCGCCGTCTCCGCCGTGTGGCGCAGGGCTTCCGGCAGCGGCAGCAGCCGCCCGACGATGTCACTGCGCAGCAGCTGCAGGCTGTCGATCACCGCCGCGAGCAGCTGCGCGCGCTGCTGCAGTTCGCGCCGAAGCGCGAAGCCCGCCGCGGTGCTGCCCAGAAACAAAAGCGCTGCGCCCAGTCCGTGCGCCCACGTCATGGCAGCTCCTCGAGCGTGTAAAAACGCGCGCCGCCGCTGCGCGTGATGCACACGGCGCGGCGGAAAATATGCTCGTCCAGCAGCGCGCGGTACAGTGTCCGACAGCGCAGCGCACCGACGCTCTGCGCGTGCGCCGTCGCCAGCAGCGCAACGCCGCAGCCGGCGGCGATACGCATCGCTTCGATGTCCTCCGGCGCGCTGATCTCGTCAAACGCCAGCACATCCGGGCGCATGGCGCGCAGCAGCATCATGCAGCAGGCGGCCTTTTGTCCTCCGGTCATGATGTCCGTGTTCGCGCCGACGTCGAACTGCGGCATCCGGTTTTGCACCACCGCGATCTCGCCGCGCTCGTCCATAAGCGAGATGCGCAGCCCTTGGTCGGACAACCGGCGCACGCACTCGCGCAGCAGCGTCGTCTTTCCGCCGCCGGGCGGTGAGAGAATGAGTGTGCTGCAAAAGCCGTCCTTCATCAGCTGCGGCACGAGCGCATCGGCGCACCCGGGCACAGCGTGCGGGATGCGCACGGACACGGAGCTCAGCTGCCGGATGCCGTCGATCTGACCGGCAGCCTGTCCATAGGCACAGCCGCACAGCCCGACGCGGCAGCCACCAGCCGTCTGCAAGTATCCCTGCCGGATCTGGTCTGCTGCCGCATAGACGGACGCGCGCGTTGCGCGCTCGAGCAGATAGTCCAGATCGTCCGGCAGCACGGCACGGCACGCCGCAGGGTACACATTTTCCTGCGTCAGCAGCACGGGCGGCCGCCCGATGCGGCAGCAGATCTCCTCCACGAGCTCGTCCCGGTCGCGCTGCGTCTGCGCGATGGCCTGTCCCAGCGACGGCGGGAACAGCGCCAGCGCCTGATTTGTGAAGATCATCCGTCTCCCTCCTCTTTTGTCCTGCCACATCCTATGCATGCGCAGCATAAGACAGAACAAAAAAAGAGAGGCAGCCAATAAGCTGCCTCTCTCAAGCAAAGGATAGATCAAATTAGAGTTTGCGGCACTCGAGGTAATAGCGCTTGTCCGCACCGAGGCCGATCGAAAAGCTCTTTTTCGGGAACGGGCCGGAGCGGAGCACAGACGTGAAGAGCTCCTCTTTTTCCATGCGCGGCATCAGGATGCCGCAGCAGCCGTCTCCGGCGGCGAGGTCAACAGCCTCGTCATCGCCGTGGATATAGTCGATCCGGCCGCCATGCGCCTGCATATACGATGCGCAGAATGCATCCAGCGCAGCAATGGCCTCGCCGAGCGAGCTGCCGCGTGCGAGAATGTCTCTGCGCTGCGCACCAGCCAGCAGCGTGACCGCATAGCCGCGGCCGTCTGCTGCCGCAAGCGCGGCCTCGGCAGCGTCCAGCCAATGCGCCGCATCGGTCTCAAAGAGGACACGGTGGATGGGCTCGAACGTCACGGCCGGACTGTGCAGGTTCACAAGCTCGACCAGTGCATAGCGCGCGGGGTCAACTGCCGCCTGTTCGGGCGTGAGCGTCTTTTTCTTCTCCAGCCAGCACTGACGGGCAGCGGCCAGACTGTGGTTGCCGTCCGCAATTGCAAAACGCATGGGGTGCTCGCCGTCCGTTCCGACGCCGGTCGCACACAGAGCTGCTGCCAGCCGATCGGCTGCGTCTCCGGCAATGCGGCGGCCGCAGATATGCCCGCCGCCGGACATGAGGTCGAAATCATAGAGCGTGTCACCCGCAAGCGCCTCCGCCTTGCGGCAAATAGCATCCTCCGGATCTGTATAAAAGACCATGATGTGCGGCATTTCCAGCGCCGCCGCCGCACGGATGCGCACACGCGCCGGAAGGCGCGAAGCGACCGTGCCCTCCGTTGCACGGATGGGCGTGACGGAATCGGGCGCGTAATCATACGCCTCAAGATCAAGCGCGCCGACGATGCCACAGCGCACAGCGCCGCCCGGCAGCGTACGCTGCACGAGCACAAGGCTGTGCGGCACGGTGCGAAACACGCCGCTGTCCAGATAAGCGTGCATCGTCTGCTGAATGGCGCGCGTCGCCGCCGCTTCGTCACACTTGCCGAGGTAAAACTCCGGCAGCATCAGCCGCAGCGTAGAGGGTACGTCGCCGACCGTGTCCTGCACTGCGCGCCAATAGGCGGCGTCCGACGTGAACTGGTCGCAGGCAATGACACTCCAGCGATGCATATCCGCACGCTCAGGCAGCAGAATATCCGTAGGGGCAAAAAACAGGTTCTGGTTCATTCGAGACTCCATTTTTCCGCTCTGCCGACGGCGCGCAGCCAGTTGTCATGCTGCCGCTTTGCCTGCTCGGCGTCCATTTCGGGCTTGAAAATACGGTCAGACTGGCGCAGGAGCGCAATATCGTCCACGCTCTCCCAGACGCCGCTGGCAAGGCCGGCAAGGAACGCCGCGCCGAATGCCGTCGTCTCGACCAGCTTCGGCCGGTCGATCGGCACGCGCAGCATATCCGCCTGAAACTGCATCAGGAACGAGCTCACCGACGCGCCGCCGTCCACGCGCAGGACGGAGATCGGGCTCTCAGCGTCGATCTGCATGGCATCGAGCAGGTCCTTGACCTGATAGGCAATGCCCTCAAGCGTCGCGCGGGCGATGTGCGCCTTGTTGCTGCCGCGCGTCAGACCGACGATCGCGCCGCGGGCATACATATCCCAGCGCGGTGCGCCAAGACCGGTGAACGCGGACACGAGATACACGCCGCCGTTATCCGGCACACTCTCGGCCAGCAGGTCGCACTCATGCGCCGCGCCGATGATACCAAGCTCGTCGCGCAGCCACTGAATGGAGCTGCCGGCGTTGAACACGCTGCCTTCGAGGGCATAGGTGGTCTCGCCGTTAACGGACCACGCAACACTCGTGACCAGACCGCTGACGCTGCGCACGGACTTGTTGCCGGTGTTCATGAGCGTGAAGCAGCCCGTACCATAGGTGTTCTTCGCCTGACCCGGCTCGATGCACGCCTGACCGAGCAGCGCAGCCGCCTGGTCGCCGGCGCTGCCGCAGACGGGCACGCCCTCGAGCGCCTCCAGACCGGACAGCCCCGCCGTCACCCGTCCGTACACCATGGAGGACGGCACAGGCGTCGGCAGCATGCTCATCGGGATGCCCAGACGCTCGCAGAGCTTCTCATCCCAGCACAGGCGGTCAATATCAAACAGCATCGTACGCGAGCAGTTGGAATAGTCCGACACATGCGCGCGGCCGCCGGTGAGGTTCCAGATGAGCCACGAATCCACATTGCCGAACAGCAGGTCGCCGCGCTCGGCGCGCTCTCTTGCACCCGGAACGTTATCCAGGATCCACTTGATCTTCGTGCCGGAGAAATAAGCGTCTATGAGCAGCCCGGTCTTCTCCTTCACGTAATCACCGAGTCCGTCCGCCATCAGCTGGTCGCAGATGGGCGCCGTGCGGCGGCACTGCCAGACGATTGCATTATAGACAGGTCTGCCGGTGTGCTTGTCCCAGACGATGGTCGTCTCGCGCTGGTTCGTGATGCCGATGCCGGCGATGTCCGTCGGCGACAGGCCGCTCTTTTCAAATGCCTCGCTCATGGCGAGCAGCTGGCTCTCGAGGATGACCATCGGGTCATGCTCGACCCAGCCCGGTTTCGGATAGATCTGCGTGAATGGATACTGCGCCAGAGATACGATGTTTCCCTTACTATCGAAGATAATAGAGCGGGAACTGGTTGTACCCTGATCAAGTGCAATGATGTAGCCGTTCATAATGAAAATAACCTCCGTAGACTTGACGAATTTCGCCAATTGGAATACAATTCAGGTAGCTTTTAGTATATCACACAATAAGGAGTATTGCTATGCCATCTTTTCATGATTTTAGGTTTTTGTCCACTGATGGGAAACACAGCGTATTTGCCAGAGAGTGCACGCCCGACGGCGAAGTGCGCGCCGTCCTGCAGATCGCGCATGGCGTCGCCGAGCATATCTACCGTTACGCTCCGTTTATGGAGTTTCTCGCAGAAAACGGTTTCGTCGTCGTCGCGAATGACCACCTTGGCCATGGTAAGACCGCAGAAAACGAACAGGAGCTGTGCTTTTTCGCAGAAAAGGACGGCTGGAACGACGTTGTGAGCGATATGGACACGCTCCACAAGCTCACCGCCGCCAAATACCCCGGCGTACCCTACTTCCTGTTCGGCCACAGCATGGGCAGCTTCCTGACCCGCACCTATATCATTGACCACCCCGAGGGGCTCAAGGGCGTCGTCATCAGCGGCACCGGCCAGAACCCGGGCGCAGTCATCGCCGCCGGTAAGCTCATGGCAAAGCTCGAAATGATCGACAACGGCCCCATGTATCACAGCCCCACGCTCGACAAGCTTGCCTTCGGTAGCTATAACAAGAAATACGACCACGTGCGCACAAAGCTCGACTGGCTCACCCGTGACGAGGCGGTCGTGGACGCCTACATTGCCGACCCGCTCTGCGGTGCGATGGCGACTGCCGGCATGTTCCACGACATGATGGGCGGCCTGCAGTACATCTGGAAGACGGAAAACCTCAACAAGATGGATAAGTCCACCCCGGTCTACTTCATGGCCGGTGACGGCGACCCCGTCGGCAACTACGGCGAAGCGGTCAAGAAGGTCTACGAGCGCTTCCTGAAAACTGGCTGCAAAGACGTGAAGCTCAAGCTCTACAAGGACGGCCGCCACGAGATGCTCAACGAGCTCAACAAGGACGAGGTGTATGCCGACGTCCTCGAGTGGCTCAACAGCAAGATCTGATGTCTCAAACCGATGTCCGCGCATCGCGCGGGGATCGATAAATTTTCGGAAAGAACGCAGGACGAAGCGCGATGAAACAAGTGGATACCAAAGCATATATGACTGCGCTGCGCTCGCTCACCGAGCAGGGGCACAGCGTCAGCGTGCCCGTCGCCGGCAGCAGTATGTCGCCCTTTCTGGCAGGCGGGCGTGACACCGTGTTCTTTTCCAGGCCGGACACGCCCCTGCGCCGCGGCGACATCGTGTTTTACGAGCGCGCGAGCGGCCAGTTTGTCATGCACAGGATCCGCCGCGTGCACCGCGACGGCAGTCTCGACATCCTTGGCGATGCGCAGACCGAGACCGAGACCGGCATCCTGCCGCAGCAGGTCTTTGCGCGGGCGACCGCCGTCTGCCGAAAGGGTCGGCAGCTTCAGCCCGGAGATTTTCTGTGGGAGCTCTTTCGCGGACCGTGGCTGTGGGTCATTCCGCTGCGGCGCCCCATCGTCCGGGCATGGTGCGCATTCAAAAAGCGCCGGACATAATACAATTACAATACAAAATTACAGATTGCGAAAAGAAAAGCGAAGTGGTTTCCACTTCGCTTTTTTCATTCTATTGGGTTTTAGAGGATGTCTAGCTCGCGGAGCTTTGCGACGAACGCATGGACGTCCTGCCTGAGGACGTCACGCTCGACGTCAAACATCTCATAGAGCTGCTCGACGATCGCCTCCTCATTCTCCGCCGCCGGCAGCGCATCCCATATGGCGGCGCCGGTCTCGTTGATCGTGAGCAGCCCCTGGAGCTTCGTCGTGGTCTCGCCGACCGGGACGAGGATCACATCCCCTGCGATCTCGCGCTTGACAAGCTGTGCTTTAAGCTTCATGTGTGTTCATCCTTTCATACGCGCTCTGCGTCAGCGCGGCAGTGGCCTTTGTCATGGCGCAGACATACTCCGGCTTCCCGTCAAACGCGCCCGTCTCGGTCACGCACATCGCGGCGCAGACGTGGCACATATGCTTGTACGCGCACTGCGTACAAGCCGACGGCAGACGGATCTGCGCCGTGGCCGCCTTTGTTTGCTCCCACGCGCGCGCAAAGCCGAGCTCCGGAACGGAAAAGTCCGGCTGCACCATCATGCCGCACGGCGTCATGACACCGCGCCAGTTGATCCAGAAGGTGCTGCTGCCTGCGCGGCAGGTGAGTTTTTCTCCCGGCGTGCCGTCACAGACCTCGCTGTCCGGGACACAGATACCGGCTCGCATTGCCTCGGCGCGCTGGCAGAACACCTCGTCCGAAAACCGCAGCCGATCCCAGCGCACGCTGCAAGCAGCTGCCTCCTGAAAGGTGAATCGGTCGTTGCTGCCGGTCGCGTGCTCGTCGCGGCGCACGGGCGGGAACATGTACGACGCCATCTGCACCGGTGTGCCGAGCTCGGTCGCTATGGCATAGATCGCGTCCATATCATCGACATTGTACGGCGTCATGGAAGCGTTGAGCTTCACGCCGATGCCGAGCGCCTTGAGCGCGCGGATATTGTGCACGACGCGGTCATACATCGGCCGGCCGCACAGCCGTTCATATGTCTCATTGCAGCCGCCGTAGAGCGTGATGTTCATGCGCGACGGCGGCTCATGCCGGAAAAAATCCAGCCAGTCGTCGTCGATGAGCGATGCGTTGCTGTTGATGGACACCATGAGCCCCATCTTCTTGAGCTCGGTGAGCAGATAGCGGAAATCCGCGCGAATAAGCGGCTCTCCGCCGGTCAGCAGCAAAAACAGCATCCCCTGGCTGCGTGCCTGCTCCGCGATGGCGAGCCACTCGTCCGCGGTGAGCTCCGCCCCGCGCCGCCGCTGCTCCTCTGGCGTGAGGTGCACGTAACACATACGGCAGTTGAAGTTACAGCGCGGTGTGAGCTCAAACGTGCCCGCAAGTGGGATGCCGTTTGCGCAGGCACGCGCGTGCAGATAGGCCGACAGTCGCGGCTCAGCTCCCGTATGTTCCATATCAGATACCTCCCAATTTGCCCCGCAGGGCTTCGACCGCCGTGGCGTCCGGCAGACAATCCATACGCAGGACCGGCACGTCGGAGACGAGCCGCGCCGCGCACGCGGTCATTTTTTCCGCCGAGGACACGTCCCAGTCGTAATACGCGCACTGGCTGAGCACGCCCGCAAACGCCGCCTGCGGGCTCGGAATGAACACGCGGTTTTCGCTGCTCTGACCGAGCAGGACGATCGCCCGGATGGGCGCCGTTACATTTTCGGATATGCCCGACGTACCCGCATAGAAAATGCCGTTCGCGGTCTTTTTGCCCACGTCCACAAGTGCGCGGTCGCCGTTGACGACACGCGCCCCGGCGCAGCGCTGCCAGAGCGCGGCCTGTGTGCTTTTACCGATGCCGCTCGGACCGGAAAACAGGATAGCCTCGCCAGCGCTCGTCACGATATACGCGCTGTGCAGCACGAGCATCCCGCGCGCGGCAAACACGTCAAACAGCCCCACAGCCTGCAGCGCCGTGCTGACCGACGCGCCGGTGCGATAAGCGCTCGCAAAGATCACATCCGTGTGCGCACCATGCGTCACGGCATAGGTAAAGTGCGGAATATCCCCCGGTGCACTGACCCATTGCAGAAGGTGGCGCTGTGCGCCCACTTGCCAGCGAAACATATCATCGCGCCGCAGCGAGTCCGCCGGCGGTGTGGGCAGCGCATCGCTGAACCGGAGACAAATCGTGTGATCAGGCACGCCGTCCGGCACTCGAAACGCTTCGCACACCGGCGAGCGTTCAAGCGGCGCATCGGACTCCAGCGCGAAGGTCACGCCGCCGAAGCGATAAAGCTCACGGTACATAGGTCACAAACAGCAGCGCACTCGCACCTTCGTGAAAGTGGCTGGTATAGCTGCTCTGGCTCTCGCCTGCCGCGAGATCTTTGACGCCCGCGCGGTACGTGATGCCGCCAAGCAGCATATCGCCGCTGACATTTTTATAGTAGACATAGACCTGCGCGGCGGCAGCGCCGGAGTTGTTGGTCACGGTGATGGTGTTGTCGCTCGTCGTGACGGTGAACAGATCATCGTGCATGGACAGCGGCTCTGCGAACGCGGCGTAGGCTGTCACGGTCACTGTCAGCTCCTCCGGCTTCTCAGGCATAGTCTGTGCGCCGAGCTCCAGCGCCTGAAGCGTCTGCCCGGCCGGGAGCGTGCTGATATCAAACTCATAGCACTCACTACCGCGCGTGAGCGTAATGTGCGCATACTGCACGTCGCTGCTGCCGGTATTTTTCACGCGGATGCAAAACACGTCCGACACCGTCTTGTCAGCCCCATCCTCGACGAACAGCCCCGCATAGCGGCCGGTGCTGACAAGCTGCAGACCGTTGCCGATGTCCATGCCGTCCAGCTTTGATTTCTCCGCCGCAAGACCGTATTCATCCGGCTTGGCGGGCTTTTTCCCGCAGCCCGCGCACGCGAGCAGCAGCGCCGCGGCAAGCGTGAGCAGCAGCGCGCGCACACCGCGTGTCCTGAATTTATCCATAGTTTTGCTCCTTTGCTGCGCGCGTCATCGCGCGGCGTTCGGTTCTTGAAAAAATGCCCTGCCCAATCGGGCAGGGCATTTCCTTGTGTGAGCTTGTGTCAGGAGGCGAACAGTTTCGACCCTTCCAACGGAACATGGTAGCAGAATCCAAGCTGATCCGGGTTCATATCGCAGCTTCCCTGAGAGAACACATTGTTACGATAATCGCCGAAGATATCTCTGCAGGTATCCTGGTTGAGGTTGAGCGGCTTGGCGCAGTTGTCTGCGATGCTGGCACTCAGTTCAAAGCTCTCGAAGTAGACTTCGGGTTTCACATAGGTTTTCTTCATACGTTCGATCACTCCTCTCTTAGTGCTGCCACTTGCCGAAAATATCGTGCCACCAGTCACGGATGGACGGACGCACCGTCAGCCTTGCGGTGATCGGGTCACTCGCAACACCGTCGGCATTGATGGCACAGACGGTGTAGTCCGCCGTTGCCGTCGCGGTCACGGTATAGGTGAACACGTGGTAGGTCACCTTCTTCGCGGAAGAGCCCCAACCGCTGCGCTCGGTGCGAACCTTGTAGCTGTCGATCGTCACATCGTCGACATGGATCGCCTCGACATCCGCAGACGTCTTGACCGTCAGCGTCGCCTTGCCGCCCTTATGGACGTTGCGGCTCCACTTGGCCGTGAAGTGCTCAGGCTCAAAGATCTGCTCGGGCTCAGCAAAGAGCGCGCGCACAGACATGACTGCGGCGTCCTGCTCCTCAGCGGTCGGCGCGCTCAGCGCAGCTGCACTGTTCGGCTTGACCTTAAAGGTGATCTTCAGGTTCGTCAGCGACAGGATGCCATCGCCCACATTGGTGATCATGAAGCTGCCGTCGGCAGTGCCGATCTCGTAGTACATCTCGGTCGCGGTCGAAAGCACCTGATCAAGTCGATTACCACCGGTCACGACCATCTGCGCAGCGCTGCCACTGGGAGCTTTTGCGCCGATCTGGACGCTTGCAATGTTGCTGTCTCTCGGGACGGTAAATGTGATCGCCTGACCCTTGGCCAGATAGACCTCGTTGTTCGGGCCGTAGTTCGTATAGGTTTCGACATTAGCCTTAGGGCCGCCGTCGATGAAGACCGCTTCGCTCTGCGCACCATTTTTCACCAGTGCGTCGTGCAGCTTGATGTACTGCGGGTAGCCCTCGCCGTCCTGCGCGTAGACATCCTTATTCTTGCCCATGGGGTCATAGACGCGGATGGCATCGAGCCAGAAGCTGTAGGAATCATTGCCCGTGTGATCGTAGAACTCACCGTAGCCGACCTCGATCTTGACGGTATACGTGTCATAATCCAGACCGGAGACCTTGATCACCGGGATCTGGTAGAGCGCCTTCGCGCTGTCAGTCGTCACACCGGCGGCATCGCCATTGTAGCCGTAGTACGTGTCGAACGGGCCGACCTTCACTTTTTCTCCCTTGGAATTCGTCACGGTGTACATGACCGTGCCGGAGGTGTTGCTGGTCAGGGAGATGACATCAAAGCCAGTGCCCTTGAAGGTGAAGGTCGCAGCGGGCACCTGACCGAGCTTACTGGTGTTGGCATCGACCGTGACCTTGGTGGCGCTGCCCATGGAGAAGGTGCTGCAGTTGGCATAGGCAGGGTCATAACCGTAGACATTGCTGTTCTCGCTCTTGAGCTGCTCAAAGACCTGCTGCTTCGTCGTATCCTGCTCGCCGACGGTCGTCCAGTAGCCGTTTTTCTGGTTCTTATTGACAACGTTCGTGCCATCGGCGTTCGTAAACGTGGCGAAGCTGTCCTCATAGTAGACGCTCGTCGCGGGGATGATGTTGACGGAGAAGACCGTCGGCTGCTCAGCCGGATCATTCGTAAACTTGACAAAGAGCGAGATCGCCGCCGTGCTGTCAAGCGTATTGTGGAGCGTATACGTCACCGTCTTATCGTCGCTGTTGATCTTCGCAGTGCCGTACTTGCCCGTATTCTCAAGCGTCTGCTCACCGGCAAGCAGTGACATCTGCGCAATCGTGCTGGCATCCTCAATGCCGAATGCGCTCACCGGAATCGTCACCGGCAGACCGAAGTCAACGACATAGGTCTTGGCCTTCAAGTCCTTGCGGTCATAGTGCAGCATGAGCGTCTTGCCGTCTTCGGAAATCTCAGCCCAGCGGTACTCATAAATGCCGCTCTTGTAGTTGCCGGTCACACCGTCAAGCTGCTTAATGTCCTTACTGATGGTCTGCTGGTTACCGGAAGCATTGACCACATAGGCGCTGTCCGGCAGATAGCCGTTATCCTCGGCAGTCTTGCCCATCCACGGACCGGCTTCGCCGATGCAGGACTTGCCGTCCATGAGCGCAGTCTTGTAGTTCGGCTCAGGATCGGTTGCCTGATGCTTTGCCACGATCTGATACTTATAGATCTGGGTGTCGGCATCGTCATCCCAATAGGTGACGTTCAGGTTGGTTTCGAGTTCCACCGCGCTCAGGTAGATCAGCACGAGCTTGCCTGTATTTTTTGCAGGCCACTTGATGTTGCTAATCTTGCCGTTGACAATAGGTTCTGTGCCATAGCTTGCGTCCCAAACCACGGTCTCATCATACCAAATGCCGCCGGCCTGCGTCGTTTTCATATTCCAGTTGATGCTGTCATTTTTGTACCATTTATTGTCGTCATCCTGTCTGGTACGCACACCATCGGTTACCGTGATTTTCGAGATCGTATAGTACTCGTTCTCTTTCGGCATGATGATGCCAATGTCACGACCTGTTTTCTCATAGTTATAAATCGTCGTGGAGCCCGGATACATATTTTCCTTCGAAGGCAGCACCGTGTTGTCAGGATAGACAACGGCAAACGTCAGCGCTACCTGACCATTACTTCCATTGCCATCGGAGGGGATTCCAACACCCCAGTCCTTTGTGTACGTGGTGACGTCCTTTGTGACTTCCGTCTTCTGCAGGTAATATGCGACCAGCTGATCGCCGGAGCGGAAATAGTGCCAGATACCGTCCGCAGTCTGATACTGCCACGCGCTCTTATTCGCGCTGTTGGTATAGTAGCGGACATTGGTCAGCGTCGTACCGTTGCCGGTGCTGTCTCCCGATCCAGAAGCAGCCTGTTTGTGGTACTTATCCAGACGCATGGTCTGCCAATAGGTGGCATCCATTTTGGGCTTGCTGCTCGAATTGTTTTTGCGGAAATAGCCATTTGCAGGCGCAAGCGTCGATACATCAACACCTGTTGGATTCGATGCTGCCGCGCTCGTGATCACATGGCTGTTCTTTTCGCTCTTGTAATCATACACATGACAAGTTGTGATCATGTACTCAAGGGTAAGCGAATTCGCCGTGAGCGGATCAGAAGGCAGGTTGTCGTTGACGACGATGTGATACCATGTTCCATCAATCTGAACATCCGTCGTTCCGACATTGCGGCCGGTAATGGTGATCGTGCTGACGTCGATGGGTTCTTTTCCAACCGTAATGGGTGTGCCGAGGACGTCGCCATCTTTGCTGACGAGCTTGCCGTCGGTAAGGCCATCAAAATATGAACAGCTTAATCCACCGGTCTCGGTTGTCCAGTGCCCATTATCACAGTACAGCCATGTCTCACTGCCTTTGGGATTGAGGTCCAGATAATAAGCCTTATTAAAAAGACCATTATAGTAGATCCATGACCACTGAGCAGCATTGTCAGCATCATCCACCCATTCGGCGTTGGCATCCAGATATTTTCCCTCGCTGTTTACGATGTAATATGCCGTGCCCTTAGTCATGCTCGTCGCGAACTCGCCAAAGCGCTGCTGCTTGCAGACAATATCGACTTTTGCCGTAGAATTGTTAATATTGGACTGATTGCTCAGATTCTTACGGAGAACGGTCGTAGACCACGTTTCGCCGACGGTAAGGTCAATGCGCACGTCGCCCTCGCCCGCGACCGTGAGATCCATGGAATAGGACTGGCCGTTATCGGCTTTGGCGGTGACCGTCGCAGTGCCTCTCGAGAGGGCGTTGACCGTCACGCGGTTTCCGGTCACGGTGCTTGCGGCGCTTCTCGTCACGCTGCCGAGAGACAGAACGCTCGCATCGCTGACAGACCACACTGCATTCAGGCCGGTGGAAAGACGCAGGATCGTAGAATTACCCAAAGTCAGACTCTGATCGTGGTGAGCGGTCTCGACCTGCGGCACTACGGGCGTAAAGTAGTCGCTGTTCTTCTGCGACAGCGTCTGCATGAGTCCCTTGACATAGCCCTGTTCGTTGGCGTTGTATTCCGGTTTCGGATCGTCGCACCAGAAGCAGATCATCGCGCCGATCGGCGTCACGCTGCCGTTCTTATCGCCGCGCACAGAGGTGACAGGCGTATTTACCACGCCGTTTTGGGCATGTTTATACGTGTATGCTGTGACTTTATCAGCAAGCACATAATACCATGCATCATTGGTATTGAGGATCTTGTGACCCTTATCTGCAATAAAGCTTGCAGGTGCCGGGGTGTAGCCAGTCCAGCCGGTCGTCCAATAGCTGACGACGATGTCCTTGGAAAATTCGCCGCCGCTTGTGTTGCTGTTATAGTAAATGCCGTCGTTAAACGCGATAGGCGTCATGCCGGCCGCAACGATCTGCGCGGCGACCGCATTGACATAGCTGACAAAGTTGCCGTATTTTTTATCCTTGATCAGCGCTGCAAAACCGTTGGTCGTGTCATTGGCATACTCGTCAGCGCCGAGGTTGAAGTAGCCGCAGCCCTTGCCGGCGAAGTAATTGATGTACTTCTGCAGAAGCGCCTGCGTGAAGGCAACAGCGGTGTCGTTCGTCAGGTCGATCGTGCGCTTGGAGTCCTTATATGCCGCATTCTCAACGCCGAGCGCCGTCATGCAGTCCAGGATCGCATCCATGTGACCCGGCGTGTTGATCAGCGGGATGATGGAGATGTTCTTGCTCTGCGCATAGGCAATGATCGTGTCCATATCACGCTGCGAGAGCTCATTCACGCTGCCCGCATCGTAATACTTCACGTTGCCGTTATGGATCTCACGCTTCACGTCGTCACTGGCATAGGTCATTCCATTCGCCGTGACAGACATATCGTCCAGCAGGAAACGCAGGCTGTCGTTGCCGACCGCCAGTTCTATGTGCGTATAGTTTGCCGCGGAAGCCGTGTCGATCAACGACTTGATCTCAGCGACGCTGAAATACTTTCTGCCGCAATCCAAATGGAAAACGCGCATGAAATCATTTCGTGCCGAGCTGCTCGCTCCTGTCTCGTTCGTTGCCATCGTGAACGCTGACATGGACATCAGGCTCAGCAGCATGACCAGTACAAGAATCATGGAAAGCACTTTTTGCATTGTCGTTCTTTTCCGTGCCTGGTTCATTCTTGTCATTCCTTTCGATACCTTTTTTCCTGCCGTTTTGGGGCCATCGTGCCGCAAAATGGGCGCAGCACGACATACTGTTCTTATATTACTATAGAAATTGCGACGTTTCAATACCTTAACTGCTTTTTTGCACAAATTTTCGTATAATTTTTTTAGGAACACACCGCTGTATTTGGGCACAACTGCCAAAAACGGGTCCTGCGCAGGCGCAGCGGAGAACCCCGCTACAGCGCAGAACCCTGTGTAAGATCGTCGCGCGCGAAAGCGGCGTGGATCGCATTGAGCACGCGCTTTTTGTCTGCGCTCCAGAGCGGCGCGATGAGGTCGCGCTTGGCGCCGTCGCCGGTCAGACGGTGGATGACCGTCTCCGGCGGGAGGACGCGCAGACACTGCTCGAGCAGGTCGATATAGTGCTCCGGCGTGAGCACCTCGAACTTCCCGGCAGCATAATCCTCTGCCAGATCCGTGCCGCGCAGCACATGCAGCAGGTGCAGCTTGATGCCCTGTACCCCGCTCTGACCGATATAGCGCGCGGTCTGCACCATCTGCGCATCCGTCTCCCCCGGCAGGCCGAGAATCTGATGCACGATGACCTCGAGTCCGGCGGCGCGGAGACGGCGGACCGCATCGTCAAACACCGGCAGGTCGTAGCCGCGGCGGATATAGGCCGCGCTGCGCGGATGGATGGTTTGCAGACCGAGCTCGACCCAGACTGGCTTTTCGGCGTTCAGCCGCCGCAGGAGCGCAACGGTTTCATCCGGCAGACAGTCCGGCCGCGTGGCGACCGACAGCGCCACAACGTCCTCCGGCGCAAGCGCCTGTATGAACAGGCGCTCCATGTGCGCGAGACTGCCATAAGTGTTCGTGAAGTTCTGAAAATAGGCGATGTACTTGCCGCCGCCGTTTTTGGCGCGGACGCGCGCCTTGGCCGCCTCGATCTGCTGCGGAATGTCCAGTGCACGGTCGGCGGCAAAGGCGCCGGAACCGTCCCCGGCACAGAAAATGCAGCCGCGCGTATCGATGGCCCCGTCCCGGTTCGGACAGGTAAAGCCGCCGTCGAGCGCAAGCTTATAGACCTTGCAGCCGAAGCGGCGGCGCAGCTCCTCGTTCAAAGTGTGATAATACATAGCAGAAAAAGGCCGGGGATGCCCGGCCTTTGTGTTTATGCCTTCATCTGGCGCTTGCGCGCAAGGTTGACCATGCCCTCAGGCATATCGTTGAGGTTCATGAGCATCTTGCCGCTGCCGAACGCCGCGCACGAGAGCGCATCGTCCACGACGGTCGTGCGGATGCCGGTGTCCTTCTCGACGAGCTGGTCAAAGCCATAGATCAGGCTGCCGCCGCCGGCCATGACGATGCCGTTTTGCGCGATGTCCGAAACGAGCTCCGGCGGCGTGCGCTCGAGCACCATGTGGATGGTCTCGAGAATGTCGCGCGCGGGCTCGGCAATAGCCTCGACGAGCTCGACCGAGCTGATCTTCACGGACTTTGGCAGTCCGGTCGTCAGGCAGCGGCCCTTGACCTCCTGAATGCCCACCTCGGCGCGCGGCACAAGGCACGCGATGCCGATCTTGAGCTCCTCCGCCGTGCGCTTGCCGATGAGAATGTTGTGCTTGCGGCGCACATAGCGCACGATCGCCTCGTCAAAAGCGTCACCGGCGGTCTTGATCGACTCGCTCTCGACCACGCCGCCGAGAGAGACGACCGCGACCTCCGTCGTGCCGCCGCCGATGTCGATGACCAGGTGACCGTCCGGCTTGGAGAGGTCGGCGCCCGCGCCGGCCGCCGTCGCCACGGCGGACTCGACCAGATACACCTTGCGCGCTCCGGCCTCGATGACGGCGTCGATGACGTTGCGCTCCTCCACGCCGGTCACGCTGCTCGGCACGGTGACGAGCACGCGCGGCTTGAAGAGGCTGAACGACGTCACGCGCGAGAGCAGCTCCTTGAGCATGAGCGCCGTCATGTCATAGTCCGAGATGACGCCCGCGCTGATCGGATGGATGGCCACGATGTTCGCCGGTGTGCGGCCGAGCATCTTCTGCGCATCCTGACCGACCTTGAGCATGCGGCCGGTGTACTTGTCGACCGCCACGATGGACGGCTCGCGCAGCATGATGCCCTTGCCGCGCACGAACACGCGGATGTTGGTCGTGCCGAGGTCGATGGCAATGTCCCGTTCAAAAATCATCATAAAGCAAAACTCCCGTATCATCCGCGCTGCGGATGTTATAGTTGATCGTAGCCGTCCGGCGGCTGTTTTAGTCAGCGGAGCGCGCGACCGTGGCGCACACCACCTGCTCTGCGCCCGCCTTGCCGAGCACCCGTGCGCACTCCGAAAGCGTCGCGCCGGTCGTGACGATGTCGTCCATGAGCAGGATGCGCTTTCCGGTCACGTCCGCACCCGTTTTCATGCGGTACGCACCGGCAATGTTCGCGCGGCGTTTGGCAGCGTCGCCCGTGCCGGACTGCGGCTGCGTGTTGCGCTGCTTATGCAGCGTCGGCGTGAGCGGAAGGCCGAGTGCCTTCGCCGTCGCTTTCGCCAGCAGACGCGCCTGATCGTAGCCGCGCTCGCGCAGTCTCCTGCGGCTCAGCGGCACCCACGTAACGAGGTCGTACTCCCCCGCCAGCTCCGCGCGCACCGTGTCGGCGACGAGGCGGCCGTAGACCTTGGCATACCCGGTCGCGCCGCCGAATTTGTAGCGCAGGAGCGACGCGCGCACATCGCCCTCATAATTGAGCGGCGAGACGCAAGCGCGGACGAACGAAAAGCGCTGCCGTCCGCCGTTTTGCGCAAACGGCAGGCCGGTCCTGCAGTGTGCGCAGAGGCCGTCGCCGCTCGTCTCGAGAAAATCATGGCAGAATGCGCACCGCGGCGGATAGAGCAGGTCGAGCAGGAATGTGACCACCTTCATACCGCACCGCACTCCCCGCAGAGCCGGGCGCGCAGACCGCTGTAACGGCGGGTCTGCGTCTGATTGTCGATCATATGATAGGCTGTGCCCTCGTCCCCGACGATGATGAGCAGGGACTTGGCGCGTGTAATGGCCGTGTAGAGCACGCTGCGCGTGAGCAGCATGGGTCCGGCCTTGCCAATGCAGAGCACGACCGCGCGGTACTCGCTGCCCTGCGATTTGTGCACCGTCATGACCCATGCGTGCTCGAGCTCGTTGAGCATCTCGAAGCCGTAGGTCGCGGTCTTGCCGTCGTAGCACACCGCGAGCGTCTCCGTCTGCGGATCGATGACCGTGATCTGACCGACATCGCCGTTATAGACGCCCGTTCCGGCCGTCGTACCGTCCGGGTTTTTGAGCACGATGTCATAGTCATTGCGGATCTGCATGACGCGGTCGCCCTCGCGAAAGACGGTCTCGCCGAAGCGCCGCTCCTTCTTTTCGGGTGACGGCGGGTTGAGCGCCGCCTGCAGGCGCACATTCAGCGCCGCCATGCCGGTGTCATACTTGCGTGTCGGCGTGAGCACCTGAATGTCTGACGGCGGGATCTTCATATTGTTCGGCAGCCGCGTCTGGCACAGCTCAACGACCGTGTCGGCGGCTTTCTGCGCGTCTGCGCGCCGGAGGAAAAAGAAATCTCCGCTGTTTTGCGTAAGCTTCGGATGCTCACCGCGGTTGATCGCGTGCGCGTAGGAGACGATGCTGCTGCCGGCGGCCTGGCGGAAGATCTCCGTCAGGCGCACGGTCGGCACGACGCCGCTGCGGATGATATCCGAAAAGACGTTGCCCGGTCCGACGGACGGAAGCTGGTCAGCGTCTCCCACGAGGATGAGCCGGCACTCCGGGCGCATGGCGCGCAGCAGCGCGCACATGAGCGAAATGTCCACCATGGAGCATTCGTCAAGAATGACGGCATCGCACTCAAGCGGGTCATCCTCGTCGCGCCGGAAGGTGATATCCTGATGGTCATCGCTCATACCGGCCTCGAGCAGACGGTGGATCGTCTGCGCGCTCTGCCCGGTCAGCTCGCTCATGCGCTTGGCGGCGCGTCCGGTCGGGGCGGCAAGCTGCGTGTCGAGCTTAAGCGCGTCAAAGAGCGCGAGGATCGCGCGGATGGACGTCGTCTTGCCTGTGCCGGGGCCGCCGGTGATGGCGATGACCTGATGCTGGCAGGCAAGGCGTAGCGTCTCCTTTTGCTGGTCGGCAAACGTCAGACCAAGCTGCGCTTCAATGCGTGCGGCGATCTGCTCCGTGTCCGGCATACGGCGGTACTCCGTCTGTGTCATGGCAAGCAGGCGCTCGGCCGTGTAGGCCTCCGCCTCATGCAGGCGCGCGAGATAGCATCCGTCACACCCGGCGACCCGCTCGCGCACGAGCGCGCCGCTCTGCACGAGCGCATCCACGCTCTCGGCGACCAGCTCGTCCGGCACGCCGCTGAGCTGTGACGTGGCCGCAAGCAGGTTGCGGTAGGAGATAAAGCAGTGCCCGCGTACGGCGTTGTAGGCAAGCTCGTACAGCGTCGCCGCAGCGACACGTTCCGCACTCTGATCGTCAAAGCCATGGCCGAGCGCCAATGTGTCCGCCTCCTGAAACGAGGCGCCGATGGCGTCCGAAACGAGTATGTATGGGTTGTCCTGCACGAGCTGGAGCGCATCATCCCCATAATACTGGTACATCCGCAGGGCAATGACCGGGCGGATGTTCGCCGAGGCCAGAAACTCGATCAGGCGGCGCATACCGGCCTGACGGCGGAAATTCGCCGACATAGCCTTCGCTTTGGAGACGCTGATGCCCTTGATCGTGCAGAGCTTTTCCGGCTCGTATTCGAGCACGTTGAGCGTGTCCGCACCAAAGCGCGACACCATCAGCGACGCCGTCGCCGGGCCGATGCCGCGCACGGCGCGTCCGGCAAGGTAGGCATAGATCGCGTCCGCAGTCTCCGGCATGGTGCGCTCGGCAAAGTCGGCCTTGAACTGCTGACCGTGCGCCGGATGCGTCATCCAGCTGCCGCTGACGATCATGGACTCACCCGGCACGGCATACGGAATGCAGCCGACGACCATCGTCTGGCTGCCGTCGTCCACGTCGAGCTTGAGCACGGTGTAGCCGTTTTCCTCGTTTTGATAAATGACCGCCGCAACGGTCCCGCATAATTCTATTGGGTTGACGTTTGCATCCATTGGCAAATTTCCTCTGTTTTGCACAGTTTCAGATCTTCGCACTGCCGCGCTGCGCGTTCGCAGAGCGCGCGTGCAGCGTCGGTCAGGCCGCAGTCGACGAGCAGAACATCCGCCATGAGCGTTCCGCTCTCGCGCAGCCAGCGAATGCCGCGCAGAAGCTGTTCGAGCTCCGGTGCGTCCCCGCGCGCCCGTATGACGAGCGTGAGCCGTGCGTCCCGGCTCGAGCGCACCGGCGTGAGCAGCGCGCAGCCGAGCATCCGCAGCAGCCACGCAAAGCCCAGGATCAGCAGCGCACACAAGGTGATCTGAATGAACATCTTCACCGCCCCCCTCTCCTTTCAGCCTATGAGAAAGGGGGCTTGACCGTTAACCTTCGAGTTCTTTTTTCAGGAATTGACCGGTGTAGCTCCCGGCGCAGCGCGCGCAATCTTCCGGCGTGCCGGTAAAGACGATGCTGCCGCCCGCGTCGCCGCCCTCCGGACCGAGATCGATGATATGATCGGCCACCTTGATGACGTGCAGGTTGTGCTCAATGACGAGCACCGTGTTGCCCGCGTCGGTCAGACGATCGAGAATATCGATCAGGCGCGCGACGTCCGCCACATGCAGACCGGTCGTGGGCTCATCGAGCACGTAGATCGTCCGGCCGGTACTGCGCTTGGAGAGCTCCGTCGCAAGCTTGATGCGCTGCGCCTCGCCGCCGGAGAGCGTTGTGGACGGCTGACCGAGCCTGACATAGCCGAGGCCGACATCCATGAGCGTTTGCAGCCGGTCGCGGATCTTCGGCTGGTTCTGGAAAAATGCGAGCGCCTCTTCGACGGTCATGTCCAGCACCTCGGCAATGTTCTTGCCCTTATAGTGCACCTCGAGCGTCTCGCGGTTGTAGCGTTTGCCCTTGCAGACCTCGCACGGGACGTAAACATCCGGCAGGAAGTTCATCTCGATCTTCAGCAGGCCGTCGCCGGAGCAGGCCTCGCAGCGGCCGCCGCGAATGTTGAACGAGAAGCGCCCGGCGCTGTAGCCGCGCAGCTTTGCGTCCTGCGTGGAGGCGAAAAGGCTGCGGATATCGTCAAACAGCCCGGTATACGTCGCAGGGTTGGAGCGCGGCGTGCGGCCGATGGGGCTCTGGTCGATGTTGATGATCTTGTCCAGATACTCCACGCCGTCGATGCCGTCGCATTTGCCGGGGCGGAGCTTCGCGTGGTTGAGCTTGCCCGCAAGCGTTTTATACAGCACCTCGTTGACGAGTGAGGACTTGCCGCTGCCGGACACGCCGGTCACACACGTCATGACGCCGAGCGGGATCTGCACATCCACGTGCTTGAGGTTATGCTCGCTCGCGCCGCGGATCACGAGCGCGTGGCCGTTTCCGGTGCGGCGCTGCGCGGGCACGGGGATCTTCTTTTTGCCGGACAGATACTGCCCGGTGATGGAGCGCTCACAGTGCGCGACCTCCTCCGGCGTACCGGCGCAGACCACTTCCCCGCCGTGCACGCCCGCACCCGGGCCGATATCGATGAGATAGTCTGCCGCACGCATGGTGTCCTCGTCGTGCTCGACGACGATGAGCGTGTTGCCGAGGTCACGCAGCTCGCGCAGCGTGGCCAGCAGCTTTTCATTGTCGCGCTGGTGCAGACCGATGGACGGCTCATCCAGAATATACAGCACGCCCATGAGCGACGAGCCGATCTGCGTGGCGAGCCGGATGCGCTGACTCTCGCCGCCGGAGAGCGTTGCCGCCGAGCGCGCGAGCGTCAGGTACTGCAAGCCGACACTCTGCAAAAAATGCAGCCGCGAGCGCACCTCGCGCAAAATACTGTCGGCGATCTGCGCATCCTTCTCACTGAGCGCGAGCCGGTCGAGAAACGCCAGCTCCTCCGTGATCGGCAGCGCCGTAAATTCGGAAATATTCAGCCAGCCGACCGTGACGGCCAGCACCTCCGGCCGCAGACGCGCACCGTGGCAGTCCGGGCAGGCCGTCTCCGCCATGCAGTCCTCAAGCGATGCCCGCATGGCATCGCTCTGCGTCTCCTGATAGCGGCGCTCAAGGTTGCAGACGATGCCCTCAAACGGGCGGCGCAGCACGCCGCTGCCGCGATTTGTGTCGTAGTGCAGGGTGAGCTCCTCGTCCCCCGTTCCGTAAAGCAGGATCTCGCGCACGTGCTCCGGCAGGTCGCCGATGGGCGTTGCAAGGTCAAAGTGATATTTTTCCGCCAGCGCGTCGTAATACATCCGGCTGATGCTCTCATCCTTGACGCCGTTCCAGCCGCTCGCGGTGATGCCGCCGTCGAGGATGGACTTCGACAGATCCGGAATGATGAGCGCCGGGTCGATGCGCAGCCGCGTGCCGAGACCGCCGCAGGTCGGGCACGCGCCGTAGGGGCTGTTGAACGAGAACATCCGCGGCGTGAGCTCCTCGATCGAGATGCCGCAGTCGTCGCAGGCGTAGTTCTGCGAGAAGAGGATCTCGCGCTTCTCCTCCGGGATGTCCGCCAGCACGAGACCGCCGGAGAGCGCGGACGCGATCTCGACGGCGTCGGTCAGGCGGCGGTTCTGGTCGGGGCGGATGACGACGCGGTCGACCACGATCTCAATGTTGTGCTTGCGGTTTTTATCGAGCGTGATCGTCTCCGTGAGGTCATAGATGCTGCCGTCCACGCGCACGCGCACATACCCACCGCGGCGGGCATCGTCGAACACCTTCTGGTGCTCGCCCTTGCGTGCACGGATGACCGGCGCAAGGATCTGCACGCGCGTCGCCTGCGGCAGCGCCGCGATTTGATCGACGATCTGGTCGACCGTCTGGCGGCGGATCTCCTTGCCGCACTTCGGGCAATGCGGCACGCCGACACGCGCCCACAGCAGACGCAGATAGTCGTAGATCTCCGTGACCGTGCCGACGGTCGAACGCGGATTTTTGCTGGTGGTCTTCTGGTCGATGGAAATGGCCGGGCTCATGCCGTCGATGGAGTCGACGTCGGGCTTGTCCATCTGGCCGAGAAACTGCCGCGCATAAGAAGACAAACTCTCCATATAGCGCCGCTGTCCCTCGGCAAAGATGGTGTCGAACGCAAGGCTCGACTTGCCGGAGCCGGACAGGCCGGTCATGACGACCAGTGCATCGCGCGGAATTTCCACATCAATGTTCTTGAGATTGTTCTCCCGCGCGCCTTTGATTACAATATGATCCCGCATGGGTGCCTCCGAAATTGCTTAGGATTCTATGGTCAGCTCCGCCGTGCCCGCACGCACGAGCGCGATGAGCGCCTGCGGCGCGGTCTCGACCTGATAGCCGATCTTGCCGGCGCTGACAAGGATGGTCTCCTGCGCGAGCGCCTGAGAAGCAAAGACCGTGCGAAACTGCTTTTTCATGCCGACCGGCGAGCAGCCGCCGCGCACGTAGCCCGTCAGGGGCGTAAGCTCGGAAACGTGCAGCATGGCGACGGACTTCTCCCCCACGGCCTTCGCCGCCTTCTTGAGGTCAAGCTCGCACGCGACCGGAATGACGAACACGTACGGCGTCTTGCTCGCGCCGCGGGCGACCAGCGTCTTGAACACCTTCGCCGGGTCCATGCCCGTCATCTGTGCAACGGTCACGCCGTCCACCGCATCGTCGCCGTGCGGATATGTGTGCGGCGTGTAGGGCACCTTCTTCTGGTCGAGCAGACGCATGACATTTGTTTTTTCGATGGATGATTTCGCCATGAGACATTCCTCCGCTGATAATAACACTTAATTATATCCGATTTCCCGCATAGTTTCAAGGGATTTGGCGCAAAAGCGTTGCCAACTGGCACGGTTATGCTATAATGCACTCAGAATGAAACCGGAGGGATGACCGATGCCGGATAACACGATCCGCGGCCGCTTTGCACCCAGCCCGAGCGGACGGCTGCACCTTGGCAATATGCTGACATTTCTGCTTGCATGGCTGGATGTGCGCGCGCGCGGCGGGACGATGGTATTCCGCCTTGAGGATCTCGACCCGGAGCGCAGCTGGGAGCACTATGCTGACCTGATGGCCGACGACCTGCTCTGGCTCGGGCTCGACTGGGACGAGGGCTGGCGCCCCGACTCGCAGGATTGCCGTCAGGGCACGCGCGCACAGCGCTACACCGCCGCGCTGGATGCACTGACCGAGCGCGGCATGGTATATGACTGCTATTGCAGCCGCGCCGAGCGGCTGGCCGCCAGCGCGCCGCACCCCGGCGAGCCGCGCGAAGCCGGCTGCCCCTGTCGGACGCTGTCAGAGCAGGAGGTGCAAAAGCGCCTGCGCATGGGTCGCCGCGCGGCGAAAAAGCTTGCGGTAACGGACGCGGACATTGCCTTCGTTGACGCGCACTACGGTCTGCAGGCAGCCGAACTGCGGCACGGGCGCGACGATTTTCTCATCCGGCGCTCGGACGGCGTATTTGCCTACCAGCTCGCCGTGAGCGTGGACGATCTCGATATGGGCATCACGCGCGTTGTGCGCGCGCGCGACCTGCTTGACTCCACGCCGCGGCAGATCTGGCTGATGGAAACGCTCGGCGGCAAGGCCCCGGAATACGCGCACGCGCCGCTGCTCGTCGCGCCGGACGGGCGCAAGCTCTCCAAGCGCGAGGGCGACCTGAACATGGAAGCCCTGCGGCAGAAATACACACCCGAGCAGTTGACCGGAAAGCTCGCAAAGCTCGCCGGACTGCGGCCGACGGACGCGCCGGTGACGGCAATCGAGCTGGCAGCGGACTTTTCCTGGGACAAGGTCCCGCGCACGGACATTCCGATCCCGCCGGATTTTTAATATGAGACGAACGATGGGCGCATCCAGACGGATGCGCCCATTTTGCATGCCATTATTTTTCCGTCAGCCGCTGCACCATGGTGTCGTGCGCGGCACGCTCGGCCGCGTCGTCGAGCGGCTGCAGCTCTAGCTCCGGATAGCGGTCACGCAGCGCTGTTGTGAGCAGGTGGTCGCAAAATGCCGGATTTTTCGGCAGCACCGGGCCGTGGCTGTACGTGCCGAAGACGTTTTGATAGCGCACGCCCTCAAAGCCGTCCTCCCCGTTGTTGCCGCCGCCGACGAGCACCTTGCCGAGCGGCGACACGCCGCTGCCGAGGTAGGTCTTGCCGCTGTGGTTTTCAAAGCCGACGACCGTACTGCCGCCGGACTCCGGCAGGCACTCGAAGAGCGTGTTGCCGATCATGCGTTCCTTCGCTCCGACGGTATAATAGTCGATCGCACCGATGAAGTCGCACTGCTTGCCGTCCCACGTGCGGTAGTAGCTGCCGAGCATCTGGTAGCCGCCGCAGATGGTCAGAAACGTTTTGCCGTCGGCAATGGCAGCCTTAATTTCGCTGCCCTTTCCGGCTTTCAGGTCGGACAGGAGCACCTCCTGCTCAAAGTCCTGACCGCCGCCGATGAAAAACAGGTCAAACTGTGTAAAATCCGCCCGCTGGCCGACCGTGACCTCCGTCACCTCGGCGTCGATGCCGCGCCACTCCAAACGGCGGCGCATACAGAGAATATTGCCCCGGTCGCCGTAGAGGTTCAGAAGGTCCGGGTAAAGATGGCAGATACGCAGGGTCTTTTCGCTCATTCCCAGAACTCCTTTCCGCCGAGCTGCTTTTGCAGCCGGCCGCGCAGATCCAGCATGGCCGTATAGGTCGGCATGATGAACACCGGGTATTCCGATGCGCACATCGCGTCGATCAACGGGTCATAATCGTAAAACACCTCGATGCGCGCCTCATCCACGCCCGCATATTTCAGGCGCAGGCGCATATCGTCCGCGCGCACGCCGGACACATATACGTGCCGCAGGTGCTCGCCCATGGCGGCAAGCCGCTCAAAATCGGCATCCCAGATCCATGAGATGTCCGTACCGTCGGCGTCGCGGTCGTTGAGGCAGACGACAAACGTCGCATCCTCGTTCAGCCCGGCGAGATAGCGCATGGTCTGGTTGCAGCCGGCGGGGTTTTTCACGAGCATCATGCGGCCGGGTGTGCCGCGCAGGTCGAATTTCTCCATGCGGCCAAAGCCGCAGCCGAACGCGCCGAGCGCGTGCACGATCGCCTCCGGTGTGAAGCCGAACGCAGACAGCGCAGCTGCCGAGCCGACGGCGTTATAGATGTTGTACGCCGCCGGAAGGTTGATGTGTACGGCGTACTCCCGCCCACCGATGGACATGGTGACATCGCTCGTGTCCACGCCGAGGTTCTGAACCGCCGTGACTGCGACCTGCGGGGCTTCGCGGTGATAGCCGCACTTCGGGCAGCGAAATGCGCCCAGATGCCCGTAAGTACGGTAGTCGTAGACATATTCGGTCTTGCAGTGGATGCAGTGCGGCGCGTCGGAGATCTCCGTCAGGTCGTCGCCGCCGAGCGGAACGTTCACGCCGAAGCGCACGACCGGGTTCGGCACATGCTCCGGGATGGACGCGATGAGTGAGCAGTCGGCATTGATGCACAAAACGCTCTCCGGCGTGTGGCGGATGCCCTCGATGATGTTATTGAGCGTGTGCGTAATCTCACCGTAGCGGTCGAGCTGGTCGCGAAAAACATTCGTCGCCACGATGACCTCCGGCTTGAGGTACTTGAGCACGGTCTTGGACGCAGCCTCGTCGCACTCGATGACGGCAAACTGGCACTTCGGCCTGCCGGTCAGGGTGCTGTGCATGGCAAACTCCGCCGTGATGCCGGAGATGAGGTTCGCGCCCGAGCGGTTGGCAAAGTAGTTGAGGCCCGCATCGGCAAATGCCTGCTCGATCATGCGGGAGCTGGTCGTCTTGCCGTTCGTGCCGGTGACAAGGATGACGCGCACCCCCCGCGAGAGCACGCCGAGCACCTGCGGGTACACCTTGAGCGCCACGCGGCCGGGAAACGCCGTGCCGCCGCGGCGCAGCAGCCGCAGCAGCCCGCGTGCAAGCTTACACAGCAATACTGCAAAAAAAGTTCGGATTTTCATTCGTTAGGGTCACTCCGTGAATATTGGCATCTGTCAGCAGATGCTCATTTTTACTGTTTTTCCGGCCAGAGTCAGCATATCGCGCAGCTCCTGCACCAATTGCAGCTTGCGCTCAAAGCTGAACTCCGTATCCTGCTGGGCGAGGTTGCTCGCGTTGCCGAAGAGGACATTGACCTCTGTCGCCTCCTCAAGCAGTACGAGCGCGAGCTTGGACGCGCCGTCCTTCATGCGGGCGAGCTCGAGCGTGTACATGCCATCCGCGAGGTAGTCCTTGATACGTTTCATCGTCACATTGACCGTAACGACGCCCTCGGTCGTCAGATCCACACCGTGGATCTCGCTCATCGGCGGCACCTCCTCCGTGCCGCTGCCGGGCAGCGTGTGCACCTTTACGCCCAGATATGACGCGACAGCGTTGGCCGTGGTGCCGCCGCAGACAACATGCTTGCCATCCTTGCCGAAAAACAGGCGCATGGTGCTCAGATCATCATCCTTGCGCTCGGGCGGGCCGATCATGACGTTGACCGGGCAACGCTCACGCAGGCGCGCGACAACAACAGTCGTATCATCATGCATGGCGTCCATGTCCAGCGTCTTGACGGTCGAGAGGATACTGGCCGCCATGCGCTGTGAGGAGACGGTGGGTGAATAATTGCGCAGGATAAAATCCTCAATGTCCTGCCGCGCCCAACCGGCGTCCGTCGTCACGCCGCGCCCGGCCTCCGACACGCCGTCGCTGAAGAGCACAAGCATATCGCCCACGTCAAAATGCAGGTAGCTCTCGTGCAGCTCCTTTTCCTGAATGAAGTTGACGGAATAGTTGTATTTCCCGATCGCGCCGTTGTGCACGAACACAGCGTTCGGGTTGTCATACTGGATCAGGCGCGCGCGGGTGCCGGCCGTCTGCAGGATCGTAAAGGTCGCATAGGCGAGCTTGCGCTCCCTGCACATGGGCAGCGTTTCCGCCACAGTCGTAACGCACTCGTCGATCGGCACGTTGCCCTTGAGCATGGTCGTGAGCATGGTCGTTGTCAGCGTAGAGAGGATGTTGGCCTTGACGCCGCTGCCGAGACCGTCGGAGAGGATGACCGTCGCGTCATTGTCGGCCCATTCGAGCGCACACTGGTCGCCGCAGAGCGTCTCCCCGTTTTTGTTGCGGCTGATGACGCTGATGTCCCAGACCGTGTTCCTGCAGCGATTCGTTCGTTTACGCATCATCATCGCCGTCCTCATCAAGCATGATGGCTTCCTTCAGATCGTGCACAGCCACCTTGGTCTCCGCCGCCGTTTCACCGAGCAGACTTGCGATCTCGTGCACGATGCGCAGCTGGTTTGCAATGATATCGTCCGCCAGATCGGCCGCATGGATCTTCGTCTTCTGGATCTTGTTGCGGCGCTGGCGCGCCTTGGTCACGTCGCGCATGATGCAGGTAAAGAGCGTCCGCTCCGGGTCGCAGATGAAGATGCGCTCGAGATAGACGTTGTAGTCAGCGAGAAAGACCTCGTCCGTGACCTGTGTCTCATCCTGACTGATCATCTTCACGAAGTCGTACTCATCCATGATGCGCGACACCGGATATCCGATGATATCCGCCGGATCCTTGATGCCGAAGATCTTGCAGGCCGCCTTGTTGATCTGCCGCACCTTGAGCTTTTTACCGACCGTGACAATGCCCTCGGGCGAGACATTGATGATCTTCTCGGAGTAGGTCTCGGCGCGCTCCTTCATATAGGGCATGCACATGCTGATCTCGGCGCGTCCTTCATAGACGGCGATGGCCTTGTCGCGGCAGGTGCGGTAACCGCACAGGCCGCAGTTGAGCTCATCCGCGGGGCTGAATTTGCCCATCTTGCGCAGGATGCCGCTGATGACGGATTCCGGCGGCAGATCGGTCGGATGCTTCTTGTCGATGAGCACACGGCGCATGTTGACCGGATCCTGAATGTCGAAGTTCTTGCTGCCGTTGGCGCTCTGGATCACGCGGCGGCGCGACTCGAGCAGGTTCGTATGCTTCTGCCGGAACGCGAGACCGCCGACGCAGTTGCCGTGACAGGCGGCGATCTCGATGAAGCAGTTGCGCAGCTCGCCATTGACAACGCTCTTGAGCGTCTGGATGCTGTCGTCCAGACCGTCAAGGAACAGATAATCGCGCCCGGAATCGAGCGCCATGGAATGCAGGACACCGTTTGTGATCGTATAAGCGCGCGAGAGCATCGGCTCATCTGCCGGGACGTTCGGGTCAACGGCGACGCCGGCCTCGTTCATCCACTCCTCGAGCTCCGTGAAGGTGATGTCATAATCGGCGCCGACGCTCTCAAAGCGCGTCGTCTCCTCCTTCTTGGAGATGCAGGGACTGATGTAGACAATGGTCGCGCCCGGATAGCGCTCGCGCAGCAGCACGGCATGCGCCTGCATCGGCGAGAGCACCGGAGCGAGATACGGCAGCGCCTCGGGCAGATGCTTTTCCACATAGAGCACGATCGTCGAACAGCCCGAGGTGATGATCGGCGCATCGCCCGGCTGGGCGGCGAGCTTTTCGAGCTCCTTCTTGACCAGATAGGCGCCCTCCGCAGTTTCGTGTGCCGCCGTGAAGCCGAGCGCCTTGAGCGGCTTTTCGATACCCCGAAAACCGGGGGTGTCAAAATAGGCGATGTACGACGAGTCGACGCTTACGACGACCTGTTTTCCGGAGGCGATCAGCTCCCGGATCTGGCCGACGTCGCTGATATCCTCCTTCGCGTGCTGCGGGCAGACAGACACGCAGTTGCCGCAGAGAATGCAGTCGCTGGAAATGATCTGTGCGTGACCCTGATAGACGCGGATGGACTTGACCGGGCAGAACCGGACGCATTTGTAGCAGTTTTTGCAGTTGGCCTGTTTGAAACGCAGAACATCCATGGGGCTCCCGCCTTTCTGTGAAATTTCACGAGTAGTGTTTTGCGATCTCTCTCGATTTCTATTTTTTTAATGTACCACAAAACTCCTCCCCGCACAACCCCCGCGCGAAAACGCGGCGATACCAGCGCGCAAAAAGCCGCCGGCGGACGCTGATGCAGCATCCGCCGGCGGCGGGTACGGCTTATTCTTCGACCTTTCCGGTCAGCGCCTCGGTGAGTGTACGCCAGCCGAGCATGGCGCATTTGACGCGCGCGGGCATGTGCGCGATGTCTTTGAGCGCCGAGGCTTCTTCGAGGCTCTCGATCTCCTCCTCGCTCGCTTCTCCGTGGATCATGCGCAGGAAGGTGCGGCTCATTTTCAGCGCCTTTTCCTTCTTCTGTCCCACGATCATGCCGAGCATGATATCCGCCGATGCCTGCGAGATGGCACATCCGTCGCCGACAAAACCGCCGTCGGTAATGACATCGCCGTCGGTCTTGAGCTTGAGGACGATGTTGTCGCCGCAGCTTGGGTTCACGCCCGCAAGTTCAATGTCTGCGTCCGGAATGTCGTGCTTGAACTCCGGATGGATGTTGTGCTCGGTCAGAATCTCATTATAGAAGCTTCTATTTTCCATATCCCATACGCTCCCTCAGGGTCGAGAGGCTCTCAAGGAACCGGTCGACATCCTCATCGGTGTTATAAAAGGCAAAGCTGGCGCGCGCCGTCGCATTCAGGCCGAGGTGCGCGAGCAGCGGCTGCGCGCAGTGGTGTCCGGCACGGATGTTCACGCCGTCGGACGCCATGATCTCGCTGATGTCGTGTGGGTGCACGCCGTCGACCGTGAAGGTGATGATGCCGTTGTGATCCTCCGGCTTATCGGTGCCGAGCACGTGCACATGCGGGACGGACAGCACACGCGCGAGGGCATTGGCCGTCAGGTCATGCTCCCGCTGCCGGATGGTATCAAAGCCGACGTTCTGCACATACCGGATGGCAGCGGCCAGACCGGCCGCGCCGGCGGCATTGACTGTGCCGGCTTCAAACTTGTGCGGCAGCTCGGCATAGACGGCACCCGTGCGCGTGACGGATTCGATCATCTCGCCGCCGGAGAGAAACGGCGGCATCTCCTCGAGCAGCTCCTCCCTGCCGTACAGCCCGCCGATCCCCATGGGGCCATAGATCTTGTGGCCGGAGAAGGCAAAGAAATCCGCACCAAGCTCCTGCACATTTACCGGCATGTGCGGTGTGCTCTGCGCGCCGTCCACGACCATGACCGCGCCCTTTTTGTGCGCCATGGCAGCGGCTTCCTGCACGGGGTACTTCCGGCCAAGAACGTTCGACACCTGCGTCATGGCGACGATCTTCGTGCGCTCGGTGATGAGCGATTCGATCTGCCGGAGATCCACACTGCCGTCGGGCGCGCACTCGATGAACTTCAGCTCCGCGCCGGTCTGACGGCAGACCATCTGCCACGGCAGCAGGTCGCTGTGGTGCTCCATGATGGACACAAGCACCTCGTCACCCGCCTTGACGTGCGTCAGGCCGTAGCTGTAGGCGACGAGGTTCAGGCTCTCGGTCGTGTTGCGGGTAAAGACGATCTCACGCGCCGAGCGCGCCCCGATGAAATCGCGCACGGTCTCGCGTGCCTGCTCATAGATATCGGTCGCCTCCACGCTCAGCGGATACAGCCCGCGCAGGGGGTTCGCGTTGTGGCAGCGGTAGAAATCCGCCACCGCGTCCAGCACGCACTGCGGGCGCTGCGCCGTGGCCGCGTTATCGATATATGCGACGTCCGTGTGCTGAAAGATCGGAAAATCCTGCTTATAATCATGCGTCATCGTTGAGTTCCTCCTCCAGCGTCTGAAGAATCTGTGCGCGCAGCGCTTCATCATCCACCGTGCGCGCAAAGCGCTCGATGGCGGCACGCGCCAGGATGTTTTCGGCCTGAGCGCGGGAGATGCCGCGGCTCTCAAAGTAAAACAGCGTCTCGTCATCGAGCTCGCCAATGGTCGCGCCGTGGTTGCCGACAACATTTTCCTCGGCGCAGAGGATGAGCGGCACCGTCTTGTTGACAACATCGTCGCCGAGCATGAGCACGGTCTCTTTCTCGTTGCCGACGGAGTTCGACGAGCCGGTCTTGAAATCGATCGTGCCGCGGAAAACCTTCTTCGCCGCATCCTTGAGCGCGCCGGACGTGTCGATCTCGCACTCCGTGTTCTTGCCATAATGATTGACGACAACATTGACGTCGATCGTCTGGCTGCCGCGGCCGAGATAACCGATCTGCGCTGAATAGCGGCTGCCGTCGCCGACGAGCTCCGTGTCATTATCGGAGTAGAGGTCGCCCTGCCCCATCAGGATCTGCGTCATGTCCACGCCGGTGCCGGGCGCACAGTCGGCGTTCGTTTTGGCGTAGAGCAGCGCGCCGCTGCGCGCGCCGAGCACCTGCACAAGGCGAAGAGACGCGGCGTCGTGGAGCTTGAACGCCGTTTCTACGGCGAAGCTGCCCTGCGTATCGAGCACCATATACACCGTTGCCTGCACACCGGCGGCCACATCGACCGCGATGTACTTGCGGCTGCAGCCCTCAGCGCCGGTCAGGCGGATATGCAGCGGCTGCGCCTGATTTTCTGCTGTAATTTCATATGCATCCGTCCCGAGATCAGCCGTTTCGGCCACATTCCACGGGATGGTCGCCTCGTTGACATTGAGATGGTTCCACGTTCTGGTCGGCAGCTTGTTGACGACCAGCTGTTGGCTCGTATTCACGATATTCCCTCCTTTCGGAATGTGCGGTCAGCCGATGCTGCCCTTCATCTCCAGACGAATGAGATTGTTCATTTCCACCGCGTACTCCAGCGGCAGCTCCTTGGAGACGTTGTCCGCAAAGCCGCTGACGATCAGCGCGCGGGCGTCCTCCTCGCTCATGCCGCGGCTCATGAGATAAAACACCGCCTCGTTGCTGATGCTGCCGATCTTGGCCTCATGGCCGACAGCGGCGTCCTTCGTGCGGATGTCCATGGCCGGGACGGTATCGGAGCGGGACTCGGAGTCAAGCATCAGTGATTGGCAGGACACGGAGGATTTCGCGTGCTTGGCACCCTTTTGCACCACGACGCTGCTGCGGAATGTGCTGATTCCGCCGCTCTTGCTGATTGAGCGCGTGTTCATGTACGAGCTCGTGTTCCTGCCAATGTGCACGACCTTCGCGCCGGTGTCAAGATTCTGCCCCGCACCGGCAAACGTGACGCCGGTGAACTCCATCTTGGCGTTATCACCTTTGAGCACGCTCATCGGGTACAGGCAGCCGACATGGGACCCGAACGAGCCGGAAACCCACTCGATCACGCCGCCCTCCTCCACGAGCGCGCGTTTTGTATTGAGGTTGTACATATTTTTCGACCAGTTCTCGATGGTCGAATAGCGCAGCCTGGCATTTTTCTTTACATACAGCTCCACACAGCCGGCGTGGAGGTTCGCGACGTTATATTTCGGCGCCGAGCAGCCCTCGATAAAGTGTAGGCTCGCACCCTCGTCGACGATGATGAGCGTGTGCTCAAACTGGCCCGCGCCCTTGGCGTTCAGGCGGAAATACGACTGCAGCGGGATGGACACCTGCACGCCCTTCGGAACGTATACGAACGAGCCGCCGGACCAGACCGCGCCGTGCAGGGCAGCAAACTTATGGTCGCGCGGTGTGACGAGCTTCATAAAATACTTGTGCACCATGTCGGCGTATTCACCCTTGAGTGCGCTCTCCATGTCGGTGTAGACGACGCCCTGTGCAGCTACCTCGTCGCGGACGTTGTGATACACGAGCTCGGAATCGTACTGTGCGCCGACACCGGCGAGCGATTTGCGTTCCGCCTGCGGGATGCCGAGGCGCTCAAAGGTGTCTTTAATATCCTGCGGGACGTCCTTCCAGTCGTTTTTCATGTCGGTCTTAGGGCGAACATAGGTCGCAATGTGGTCCATATCCAGTCCCTCGATGGACGGCCCCCAGTCCGGAACCGGCATCTCGTTATAGATCTGCAGCGACTGCAGCCGGAACTGCTGCATCCAGACCGGATCGTCCTTTTCCTTGGAGAGCTTGTCAATGATCTCCGGCGTCAGGCCCTCCTGCATACGATAGGCATCGTCCTCTTTGTCGCGGATGTCATAGACGCTGCGGTCAATGTCCGCGACCTGACTTTTTTCCTTCATTCGGATCGCCTCGCTTTCAGTCTGCCCGGATGCCGCCAAAGCCATTTTCATTGATGGTATCTACAAGCGAAGCATCGCCGTTTTTCACAATGACGCCCTGCTCCATGATGTGCGCGGCGTCCACCGTCAGTGCCTCGAGAATGCGGGTGCTGTGCGTGATGATGAGCAGCGAGCCGTGCACGCGCTCACGATAGAGCTGCACGCCCTTGGAGACCGTGCGCACCGCGTCGACGTCCAGGCCGGAGTCCGTCTCGTCGAGGATGGCAAGCTTCGGCTCGAGCATGAGCATCTGCAGGATCTCCGCTTTCTTTTTCTCACCGCCGGAAAAGCCCACATTCAGGTCGCGCTCGGCATAGGAAGCGTCCATCGCCAGCAGCTGCATCGTCTCGGCAAGCTTCTTCTTGAAGTCCCAGAGGCGGATGCGCTTGCCGGTCTTCTGCTCGAGCGCACTGCGGATAAACGCGCTGAGCGTCACGCCGGGCACCTCGAGCGGATTCTGAAACGACAGAAAAATACCCTTCTTCGCGCGCTCGTTGACCGGCAGCCGTGTGATATCCTCGCCGTCAAAGACGATCTTTCCGGCCGTGACCGTGTACTCCGGATTGCCGGTGATCGCATAGCCGAGCGTGGACTTGCCGGTGCCGTTCGGCCCCATGAGCACATGCGTCTCATCCTTGCCGACGGTCAGGTCCACGCCGTGCAGGATCTCTTTCTCGCCCGCACTCACGTGCAGGCCGCTGACTTCAAGCAGGTTGCTGTTCATATATGTATCCTCCGTTCCCAATGGCAAACCGTGCCTGACGGCACGGCTGCATACGATATACATGAATTCAGAGAGGCTCAGGATGCTCTGACGCAAATCCTACCTCATTGAGGTGAATTATATGCCCATATTCCTATGTTGTCAATAGGAATATAGGATCAAGGCAGCAAAAAAAGCACGCACAACTCAATAGCCGTGCGTGCTTTTGACACAGATGCTCAGAATTGGAACAGGTTCAGGCCGATCTCCTCACTGTGAAAACGATCCACTCTTCCGTCGATAACCGTGATGACCATCTCACAGGTGGCGCTGATAACGGCGCGGTTGAGATGTCCGCCGAACACTTCGCCCTTCTCGTTGCCGGCGCTCATATGCAGGTGCGTGTAAAATGCGCCGTCCATCGTGTTGATCGTGCCGGTCAGCGAGACGATCTCAAAATCGCCCGCGAAGGAGTTCGCGTGGTACTGCTTTTCGGCCGTGTGGAACACACCGACCGTAAACTCCCCAACTGCGCCGAGCGCCTGCACGCTCGCAAGCTTGATCTGCTCGGCCTGTGCAATGGCCGCGACCTGCTCGAGCACTTCTTCCCCGCGGTCGATGCGGGCGACGATGGTGTTGTCAAATCTTCTGTACTCCATGGCTCTGCCTCCTGACAAATGAAATGCACTGCGGTCATTATACCGCACGCGTTCTTTGCTTGCAAGACCCGCGTTATTCCAGCTCGAACACACCGGTATAGAGCTGATAATACACGCCCTTTTCCGCAATGAGCTTTGCATGATTGCCGCGCTCGATGATGCGGCCATGGTCGAGCACCATGATCACGTCGGCGTTTTTGACCGTTGAGAGCCGGTGCGCGATAACGAACACCGTGCGCCCCTCCATAAGCTTATCCATGCCGCTCTGCACGAGCGCCTCCGTGCGGGTGTCGATGGAGCTTGTCGCCTCGTCGAGGATCATGACCGGCGGATCGGACACGGCCGCGCGCGCGATGCTCAGCAGCTGCCGCTGCCCCTGGCTCAGGCCGCTGCCGTCACCCTTGAGCACGGTGTTGTAGCCGTCGGGCAGCATGCGGATGAAGTGGTCGGCGTTGGCGAGCTTCGCCGCGGCGATACATTCATCATCCGTCGCAGCCGGATTTCCGTAGCGGATATTTTCCATGACTGTACCGGTAAAGAGGTTCACATCCTGCAGCACGATGCCGAGGCTGCGGCGCAGATCTGCCTTGCGGATCTTATTGATGTTGATGCCGTCGTAGCGGATCTTGCCGTCGGCAATGTCGTAAAAGCGGTTGATGAGGTTTGTGATCGTCGTCTTTCCGGCGCCGGTCGCACCGACGAAGGCGACCTTCTGGCCGGGCTCGGCGTAGAGCGTGATGTCATGCAAGACCTCTTTATCCGGCGTATAACCGAAGTCCACGTGATCGAACACGACGCGCCCGGCAAGCTTCGTGTATGTGACCGTGCCGTCGCCGTGCGGGTGCTTCCACGCCCAGAGACCCGTGTGGTGGTCGGTCTCGGCGAGCATGCCGTTTTCCTCCGTGGCGTTGACAAGCGTCACATAGCCGTTATCCGTCTCCGGCTCGGCATCCATGAACGCGAAGATACGCGATGCGCCGGCCAGCGCCGTGACAATGGAGTTGAACTGGTTGGAAATCTGCGAAATGGGGTTTGTGAACCCGCGCGAGAGCGTGAGGAAGGATGCGATCATACCGAGTGTGAGCGTGTTCATGCCCGTCAGGCCGAGGTTCGGCGTTCCGGCAATCGCCATCGTGCCGCCGATGACGGCGATGATGACATACTGCAGATAACCTACGGCGTTCATCATCGGCATCATGCTGTTGGCCATGCCGCTGGCGCGTGCGGCGTTTTCCGCCCAGACGCGGTTGCGGCGGCGCAGCTCCGCCTTGCTCTGCTCCTCATGGCAAAAGACCTTGACGACCTTCTGACCGTTGACCATCTCCTCGACATAGCCGTTGAGATCGGCCAGCGCCGTCTGCTGCGCCATGAAGTAGCCGCCGATGCGGCCGGTGAGCTTGCGCACGAACACGAGAATGAGCGCCATGACGGCGCACACGATCAGCGTCAGCCAGACGCTGATGTACAGCATACAGAAAAACACAACCGTCAGCGTAAACACCGACGACACAAGCTGTGACATGGACTGCGCGATCATCTGGCGCAGCGTGTCGGTGTCGTTCGTGTACAGGCTCATGATGTCGCCGTGCGTATGCGTGTCAAAGTAGCGGATGGGCAGGCTCTGCATCTTGGCAAACATCTCGTCACGGATGCGCTTGAGCGTGCCCTGCGCGATCGTGACCATGCGGCGGTTATACAGCCATGTGGCCAGCGTACCGACAAGATATACGCAGCCGATGGTGATCAGCGCGCGGATCAGGCCGGAATAGTCCGGCGACGCTGTGCCGAGCATGGGCACGATATAACCGTCGATCAGCTTTTGCAGGAACATGGACGAGGCCGCGCCTGCGACCGCGCTCAGCAGGATGCAGACCGTCACGAGCACGAGCGTGCCCTTATAGGCGCGCATATACGACAGCAGGCGCTTGAGCGTCCGGCCGTCAAATTTCGGGCGTTCACGCATCGTCCTCGCCTCCCTTCTGCTGGGACTCATAGACCTCGCGGTAAATTTCGCACGTGCGCAGCAGCTCATCGTGGCAGCCGACGGCGTCGATACGCCCGTCGTCGAGCACAACGATGCGGTCCGCGTTCTGCACCGAGCTGATGCGCTGCGCGATGATGATCTTCGTCGTGTCGGGAATGTAGGTCGAGAGCGCCTGCTGGATCTGCGCATCCGTGCGCGTGTCGACGGCGCTCGTCGAATCATCGAGAATGAGCACCTTCGGCTTTTTCAGCAGTGCACGGGCGATGCACAGGCGCTGCTTCTGGCCGCCGGAGACATTCGTGCCGCCCTGCTCGATGTGGGTATCATACCCGTCCGGCATGGCGGAGATAAAGCCGTCCGCGCACGCAAGCTTGCAGGCATGACGCAGCTGCTCATCCGTGGCGTTTTCATTGCCCCAGCGGAGATTTTCGGCGATCGTGCCGGAAAAGAGTTCGTTTTTCTGCAGCACCATGGCGACGGCACCGCGCAGAGTATCCAGATCATAGTCGCGCACGTCCACGCCGCCAAGCGTCAGCTTGCCGCCGGTCACGTCGTACAGACGCGGGATGAGCTGCACGAGTGAGGATTTCGACGCACCGGTGCCGCCGATAATGCCGATCGTCTCGCCGGAGCGGATATGCAGGTCAATATCGTCGAGCACCTTTTTATCTGCCTTGGAGGCATAGACAAAGCTCACGTGGTCAAAGTCAACCGCACCGTCGCGCACGGTCATGACCGGCTGCTCCGGCTGCGGGATGTCCGACCGCTCCTCGAGCACCTCTGCGATGCGGCGCGCGGACGAGAGCGAGATCGTCAGCATGGCAAAAACCATAGAGAGCATCATCAGGCTCGAGAGGATCTGCATGGTATAGGTGATGAGCGCGGTGAGATTTCCGGTCGTGAGGCCGAGCGCGGGATCGTTGCCGCTGGCGATGATGGCCTTCGCGCCGAGCCACGAGATCACGATCATGCACGTATAGATGCAAAACTGCATCAGCGGTGCGTTGAGCGTGATGAGCCGCTCGCCTTTGGAAAAGTCCTTATAAATGCGCTCGGAGATCGCGCCGAACTTACCGATCTCGTGCCGCTCCAGATTGAACGACTTCACGACACGAATGCCGCGGACGTTCTCCTGCACGACGTTGTTGAGCTCGTCATACGTGCGGAACACGCGCGTAAAGACCGGGAACACGCTGCGGATGATGAAAAAGAGCGCCAGCGCAAGGATCGGCAGAATAATGAGAAACGTCATCGAAATGTCGCGGCTGATGCGAAACGACACGATCATGGAAAAGATCAGCATGACCGGCGCGCGGATCGCCATGCGCATGAGCATCTGGAATGCATTTTGCACATTCGTGGTGTCCGTCGTCAGGCGCGTGACGATGGACGCGGTGGAAAACTTATCGATGTTCGAAAACGCGAACGTCTGCACGTTGTTATACATATCCTCGCGCAGGTTTGCCGCAAAGCCGACGGATGCGCGCGCGGCAATGCGCGCTGCGAGTACGCCGGTCGACAGCTGGAACGCCGCCAGCAGCAGCAAAAATGCACCGAACTTCCAGACCGCCGCCATACTGCCGCCCTCGATGCCGAAGTCGATGAGGTTGGACATAAACAGCGGGATCACGATCTCAAACACGACCTCCAGCGCCGAGAGCAGAACCGTCACGAGCGCGGGGCCTTTGTTTTCCCGCAGACTGCGGGTCAATGTATGAAGCATAGGGTTCCTCCTTCCGGGTATGCGTGCAGATCAGCCGAGATCGGCATAGATCGTGCGCAGGGTGTCTTCCAGCGCCGCGATCTGCTTCGGGCTCAGTGAGCGGAGCATCTGCTGCTCGGCGGCCGCAATGGTCGCCTGCATTTGATGTGCGATCTCGGTGGCACGAGCTGTCTGGCAGACGAGCTTGCTGCGCTTATCCGCCGGGTCGGGCCGGCAGGACACGAAGCCCTTTTGCTCCATGCGTCCGATGACGCCCGCTACGGTCGGGTGCGACACCTGCAGGAAGCCCTCGATCTCCTTTTGCGTCGCCGTGCCGCCGTTTCGAGCCAGACAGCCGAGCACTCGGCTTTGCGTCAGCGTCAGATCATGCTGCGCAAGGCTGGCGTCGGCCTGTATCTTGATCTTATCCGTGATCATTTTTAATAGACATCCGATCGGATATTGCTCCATGATGCACCTCCGAATATGTAGCACGCTACGCATTATAAGGACATTCACGCAAAACGTCAAGAGACTTCATAAATTGTTTACACGCGAAAACGGCCGCAAAAAGCGCCCGTCTGCCATGGCAGACGGGCGCTGAAAAGGTTGGAATCACAGGTGCTGGTCGCGGTCGATCTTGTCGTAGTGCTTGAGCAGGATGCCCTCCATGACGGAAGTCAGCTTCATGTCCAGGTTCCAGAAATAGATGACAAACGTGACCGCAAATGCGCCCAGTGCGCCGAGCGATACACCCATAAGGGCCTTGAGCAGCTTGCATTTCAAATTGTTCATGTTTGATCTCCTCTCTGATTACCAGGACTTCTCGTCCTTCAGGATCTCCAGGCTCGGATCCACGGGCTCTTCCTGCATGACGGTGCGCATATAGTCATTGACCTGCTGGCGCACGCCCTGCCGCGAGATGACACGCGGGTCGAACAGATCGTGCGTGACCCAGATGAGGTGGATGCCGTGCTCGCGGGCGCGCTCCTCAAACAGGCCGTGCATACCGTCGAGCGCCTTGCAGCTCATGTGCTCCCAGAGGATGACCATGTCGGCGTTGAACTGCTCGCAGTACTCCCAGAGCTCGTCGAGCAGGACCTTGTAGCCGCCGTGGGTACGGTTGCGCATGATCATGTTCTCGGTCAGCCAGGCCATGTCGTAATACGCCTGCTCGCGGTTTTCGGGCGTGTCCTCCGTGACGAGTTCGCGCGTTGAGACCATGGAGAGCATATCCGTCAGCGGCACGATGCCCCAGCAGTTGAGCAGCCAGACAAGGAAGTCCATGTAGAAGTGCGACTGCACGCCCCAGACGATGGCGCGGTGGCGGTACGCATTGGCGGCGCGCTTGCGCTTGCTGTAGGCGCGCTCGGCAAGCTCGGTGATCTTGCGGTCGGCCTCGCGGAACGCGGGGACCTTGCCGCAGATGGCCATGTAGTTCGTTTCGGTATACAGCGCGAGGTTGGAGCCAAAGACCTGCGGGTAGTCGGTCTTGTTCATCTCCAGCCACTCGAGGCGGCACTTGGTGGCATAGTTCACGCGCTCGGCGCACTCGAAGTACGCCTTCCAGTCCCACTTCTCGCCGGTGTGCTCCTCAATGAAGGCGATGGCGTTGCGGACCTCCTGCGCGGCATACTCCTGCACGTCGTCCTCACGGTGGCGCAGGGGCGCTGCAAGCTGGAACACCGGGATGCCGTCCTCGAGCTCGAGGCGCTTGGAGATGACACCGTTCCCGAGCAGAGAACCGTCGCAGGTCGTATTGCACTGCACGGCACAGGCGCCGAGCACGGGCGCGTCGTCATCGATGGACACGCCGGCCTCCGCCTCCGGCATCGGGCAGACGTCGCCGGCAAGACCATATTCCTGCGCGACATCGATGTAATGCTCAGCCGCGTGCTGGTTGAGCAGCACGGAGACATAGGTGGACGGCGTCTCGCGGCTCAGGCACTTGAGCGTCGGGAAGCCCATCATGACGGCAGTCATCTCGTTTTCATCCACGAGCACGACCTTGTCGGAAAACTTCTTATCGTTGCCGATGCGGCGGTCGCCGCGGAAGAGGCTGTCGAGCAGCTTTGCCACGTCCTCAATGACGAGGTCCTGCTCCAGGTGGCAGATACGCAGATATTCATCGCGCAGACCCTGCGTGTGGCGGTCGACCATCATGGGCACGGCCAGATAGTTGGCCATCCAGCGATAGCGGAACATGGCCTTGATGTTGCGTGGCTTGACGATGAACTTTGCAAGGATGGTCATGATGTGCAGCCAGCGGCTGTAATCATAGAGTGTGTCCTTGACGCCGCGCCACTCGCGGCGGTTGCGCACCTTGCCCTCGGTATAAAACTTGCCGAAATTTTCGCAGCCGATTCTCTTGTTGGACATCACTGTTTCCCCCCTTGAATCTTCTTGATCTCCATGCTTTCCACGAATGCCTGCACACGGGTGCGCATCTGGCCGGAGGAAGCGATGTTATACGGACGGTCAACAGACAGCACCGGATAGCCGTAGTCGTCGTTGAGAATGTGCGAACCGAGCATACGCTCATACGCCCACGGGTCGCAGAACTTGATCTGCTCGTAGATGATGCCGTCGGCCGCATACTCCTTGGCAAGGCTGTTGACGTATTCGCGGCGGCCGAGCATCTTGGGCATATCCATATAGCGCGGGCACTGGGCGCGGTTCATGTACTGGCGGCAGATCTGCGTGAGCGCGTCCTCGTCGTCCGCCAGCGTGATCGGGTCACGCCCCGGGAACGAGCCGTAGCAGAAGCGGTCGGCGCAGACATAAGCGCCGGTGTCCTCGACGAGCTTGATGAAGTCGATATCATCGACCTCCGAGCCGACAACGACCACACGCGCGCGGTACGGATTTTTCTTATCCGGGCGGCGGGTCTTGAGCTCCTTGAGCGTCTCCTCCAGCTTGTCGATGAGCAGGTATTTCGGCGCGACATAGGTCGCAAGCGTGATGACGTGGAATTCATAGCCCGTGATGCGCGGATTGTCGCCCTTGCGGTACTCACCGATGGCACGCACAAGCTCGCACACGCGGTTGTGCTCGGCAACGGCGCTGCGGATGGCCGCGTCCGACACATCGATGCCGTAGTGCTCGTGCAGCGGCGTGAGGATGTGGTTGCGGCACTGGAGCACATACAGATTCAGACCGTTGTCGTCGGCCTTCATCGGGATCTCCATGTACTCGTAGAAGAACTTCGGCTTGCTCTTGCCCATGGTCTTGAGCAGCTCCATGTTCTCGACGGCGCGGTTCATCATCGAGCAGCCGTCCGGCGTGATCATGCAGTCGGCAAAATTGTAGCCGCCCTCGATGGCACGCTCCAGCAGCGCGCGGCTGTACTCGCACAGAAAGCTGGTCATGTAGTACGTGGCCATTTCCATGGAGCCGGTGCGCGGCGCGCGCAGGCGCGTTGAGAACGCTCCCGGCAGGTTCAGCAGCGGCTCGGGCGTGTTTTCGCAGGCATAGGCAACACAGATCTTCCCCTCATTCTGTGCCTGCGCGACCAGGTCATTGTGCGCTTCCTGCAAAAGGTTTTCGAAGTATAAAAGATGTTTCAGGTCTTTCATGGTTCACTCCCTCTTCATTTGTGTTTCTATCAAAAGCGGCTGCGCGACCGCCTTTGTGTATCTTTGCTGCCCGCAGGCAGAAGGCCCGGCGCGATCAGCGCGCCTCGATCTGCTTGATATTGATCTCATTGCCCTGCTGCAGCCAGGTCTTGCCGCTGCCGCAATGCGGGCAGGTCTTGCCGTATTGTACGGTCGGATAGGTTTGCTTGCAGTCGTCGCACCAGGTGACGGCCGGGATGATCTCATACAGGAATTTCGTGCCTTGAATGATCGGCTCTTTCTTGGTATACCAGTTCCAGCAATCTTCAAGATATTCCGGCACAATGCCGGAGACCTCACCGAATTCAAGCGTGACCGACTCGATCTCGGTGAGGTTATTCTCCTCGGCGATCTCCTGCACCTGCTTGACGACATAGGTAACGATGCTCAGCTCGTGCATGGGGGCTCCTTTCGGGAGGGCGGGCACAGCGGAAGGGATGCTGTGCCCGCCGCAGGATGGATACTTATTTCTTGTCCGTAAGGGACTTCTTGATGATCTTCACCTGACGCTTGGCGGCATAAGGCGCGATTGCCTTGAACTTGTCCTCAGCCGGGATCATTTTGCTGTTTTGCGGCCGCACACGCTTGAGGTGGATGGCATCAAACTCGCACTTGGTCGTGCAGATACCGCAGCCGATGCACTTGTTCGGGTCGACAACGCTGCGCCCGCAGCTCAGGCAGCGGGACGCCTCGGAGCGGATCTGCTCTTCGGTGAACGTCACGCGGTCGTCCTGCATGGTGCGCACCTTCTTGCTGTCGATGGCAACGGCGGCACGTGCAGGCTTTTTGATCTTCTCGGTCGGCAGAACGATATCGTCCTTGTTGAGCTCCTTGAATTCGCGGGTGTTGCGGTGGATCGTCAGGGTCTGGCCCTTGTTGACGAAGCGGTGGATGGACACCGCGCCCTCGCGGCCGGTCGCGATCGCATCGATCGTGTACTTCGGGCCGGTGGCGCAGTCACCGCCGACAAAGATGTCGGGCTCGTTGGACTGGAACGTCACGGCGTCGTGCGCGATCAGGCGGCCGTCGGCCGTCTCTGCCGCGGTGCCGGCCAGAACATCGCCGTAGACCGAACGCTGGCCGATGGCGACCAGAACGTTGGAGCACGGGACGGTGATGGTCTCATTCTCGTCATAGACCGGGGCGAACTTGCCGCTCGCGTCGCGGACGGACACGCAGCGCATGAGCTCGATGCCGGTGACCTTGCCGCCCTCGCCGAGGATGGCCTTCGGCGCCCAGGAGTTGTTGATGACGACGCCGTCGGCAATGCCGGCGTTCTTCTCGTCCGGCACGGTGGGCATCTCTTCGTCCTTCTCGAGGCAATACATGTTCACGCTGCCCTTGGTCAGACGCAGCGCCGCACGCGCCACGTCGATGGCCGCGTTGCCGCCGCCGATGACGACCACGTCGCCCGTGAGCTTCTTAAGCTTGCCGGCGTTGACTTCACGCAGGAAGTCGAGGCCGCTCTTGACACCGGTGAGATCCTCGCCGGCGATGTTGAGCTTCGACGCCTGCTGCAGGCCGACCGCGACGTAGAACGCCTGGTAGCCCTCTTCGCGCAGCTGCTGGATGGTGATGTCCTTGCCGACTTCGACGCCGCACTTAAACTCCACGCCCATCTCGCGCAGCACGTCGACCTCGGACTTGACGACGTCCTTGCCGATACGGAAGCTCGGGATGCCGTTGACGAGCATGCCGCCGGGTACGGCCTCTTTCTCGAACACGACCGGGCTGTAGCCCTCAATGGCCAGGAAGTAGGCGCAGGACATACCGGCCGGTCCGCCGCCGATGATGGCGATCTTCTGGTCGAACTTCTCGTGCGTGCAGGAGTTCATGGGCGGCACATAGCGGTGCTCGGCCTTCATATCCTGCTCGGCGATGAACTTCTTGATCTCGTCGATGGCCAGCGGCTCGTCGACGGTGCCGCGGGTGCAGGCATCCTCGCAGTACTTTCTGCAGATGCTGCCGCAGACGGCCGGGAACGGGTTGTCCTTCTTGATGAGCTTGAGCGCGTCGGCATAGCGGCCGTCACCTGCCATCTTGATGTAGCCCTGGATGGCGATGTGCGCCGGGCAGGCGGCTTTGCAGGGTGCCGTGCCGGTCGGCCAGGTCTGGATGCAGCCGTTCTCGTTGCGGTAATTCTTATTCCAGTGATCCTCGCCCCACTTGGTGTCGTCCGGCAGCTCGTGGCGCGGATACTGGATGGGGCCTTCCTTGGTGCAGAGCTTCTGACCGAGGCGGACAGCGCCGGCCGGGCAGGTCTCGACGCACTTGCCGCAGGCCACGCACTTCTCGGGGTCGCTCTCGGCCACGTAAGCAGAGGCGGACAGGTTCGGCGTGTTGAACAGCTGGCTGGTGCGCAGCGCGTTGCAGACGCCGACGGCGCAGTTGCAGATACCAAAGATCTTGTTTTCGCCGTCGATATTCGTGATCTGGTGGACATAGCCGCGATCCTCTGCCTTCTGGAGGATCTCCATCGCCTCTTCATAGGTGATGTCGTGGCCATGGTTCGTCTCGCGGCAGTAGTCGGCAAAATCACCGACGCCGATGCACCACTCGCCTTCCACGTCGCCAGAGCCCTCGCCGCGGATGCGCTGCTGCTTGCGGCAGGAGCACACGGACACACCGATGTGGCCCTCGTACTTCTTCAGCCAATGGGACAGGTGCTCGATCGGCAAAGACTTGCTCTCGGCCGGGATGGCCTTTTCGACCGGAATGACGTGCATGCCGATGCCGGCGCCTCCGGGCGGCACCATCTCGGTGATGCCCGCCAGCGGCAGATAGGCCATGCGTTCAAAGAAATCGGCCGTCTCCGGGAACATGTCCGACTGCTCGGGATTGATCATCATGATCTCGGCGCTGCCGGGAACGAACATGTCCAGCACCCAGCGCTTTTCATGGTTCGGATTCTTGCCGTCGAGATTCTCCCAATGGAACTCGACCAGACCGCTCTCGCTGATGGCCTGCATCGCTTTTTCCAGATAGGCTCTGTCAAACTGCGGGTTCTTCTTTGCGAGCTGCTCGATCGTGAGCGGCACACGCTTTTTCATGGTCAGCGCGATATCGAGGATATCGTCCGCCATCTTCTGATCGTACTTTAACGCCGTGAACTTGAGGGCGGAGTTGATGCCCAGATACTCCGGAGAATCCGGCGTGATCTTATCCTTTCCCAACAACACCGTCGCGCGATCCGTGATTACTTTTCCGAGCTTTGCAATTTTCTCGTCTTTTGTCATGTTATCGCTTCCTTCTTCTTTAGATTGCAGTCAAACGACATCCGGCCGTTCCGACACAAGAACGGATTCGGATGCAGCTATGTTAATTAATTAACCCTGCAATGTCAAGGAGTCCAGAGCGTTTTTGAAACAAGTCACAAAAAATCTGCAAAGAAATTGCGAATAGATTTTATTGTGTGTTGAAACGCGGAGACAAATGCCGTATAATGTTTAAAAAACAAGAACATTTTTCGTCTGGAGTGTTATGGATGCAAGATTTGGCCCGAAAGTTCAAAGAGGAAGTCGCGGAAGCCGCAATCTCCCTGTTCAAGCGCAACGGATACAACAACGTGACCGTAAACGAGATCTGCAAGGAATGCGGCATCTCCCGCTCCGTGTTCTACTCCTCGTTCAACGGCAAGCGCAGCATTCTGGAATACATGGTGGAAAAACCGCAGCACAACGATGATGCGAGCTTTATGAAATTTGCGCACGCAGACAATGACTTCGAGCGCATCTGGCAGCTGTTTGACCGCTTCATTGCCATCGCCTATGATTTCGGCCCCGAGCTCACGAGCACGCTGTTCATCATGCAGTTCGAATCCCCCGAGGGGATCCGCGCAGCTGTGCACGCGCTCGATGATCTGTTTGCAACTCTGGCCACAAACTGCGCCAAATCAGGCATTATCGACTCCAAAGAGCCGCCGGATCTGCTGTCGCGGATCGCAACGGATCTGATCTGCCACGAGCTGTACGTCTGGTCCAGCCAGAAAGGAAACTTCTCGCTGCGCGCACGCGCGCGGCAGTACGCCGAGATCGCCTACCACGTCAAGCCGGAGTATCGCATGCCGGCCGAGCAGCGCGACGCACTGTGACTGCACGGCTCCCCCGTCAAGAACGCCTGCACAGCTGCTCTTGGCTTTGGACAAAACAGAATCTGCGCATATCCTTCTGCGCAAAAAGCCAGCGGCAAGGCATTTGTTCCAGCCGCTGGTTTTTTCATTTGTATCAATCATAAACGTGCAGACAAACCGATTGCCGCAAAATTCAAAGCTGCGCTCCAAAAGCGCCGTCCGATCACGTTAAATAATTCACGAGATCATTATAGCAGAAGCAAATACACAACGCAAGTACTGTTTTCTCACACGCATGGACTTTTCAGAGGCTTTTTGCGGCGCCAAAACAGCTGCCGGAATCCCTTTAAGATCCGGCAGCTGTTACATGAAGTATGATATTGGGCTATGAGGTCATTCCCACTCGCCAAGTGAAAACGCACTCTAAACTTTTTTGTATAGACCGTTTGATTCCGTTTGGCTTTATTTGATACCAATTATCCCAATCCTATGGGGTATCCGACTTTCTGCTATCAAAAAGCTATCAGGGGATGCTATCAATTAGAAGATAATTATGAGCCAAAATACTGGGTAAGATCTAAAAATACAGCATTATAACTACGACCCGATCAGTTCAACAAAGGTGTCTTTTATCTTTTTATTTAGATCGCGCATATTTTTATAATGAGATACATCAATTCTTGCTACAACATTGTCATGGAGCTTTTCAGGGAGATCGTGAGAAACGAATTCCCTATATTTAGATATGATTTGATTCACTCGAAAATGCACAAACTTTCTCTTATCCTCGTCAGTAAGGAGATTAAACATTCCTTTATAATCAAATCGAGATCTTAGCTCTGGAGATATCTTTTTCTTAAAATTCTCTTTGCTGATATTTGAAGTAAAAACAATGATATATCCATTTACATCGTACTCATCAGCTTGAGAATTTACAATTTTCCCGTTTTCAAGGACATCAAGAAAGTAATTAAAAACGGCATTATCTGCTTTTTCAAACTCGTCGATAAGAATTAAGCCTACATCGGATTCTTGAACTCTTTTTAATAATTCACCGCCATCACTACCTATATATCCCAATGGGCTTCCGATTAAACTATTAAGAGCATCATGACTACTATAGTTGCCAAAATTAATCTTAGCTAGTTTCGTATGACTTCCGAGTGCCTTGTGTATTGTTCGTGCAACCTCTGTTTTTCCAACTCCAGAATCTCCCATTAAGAACAATGACAAAATTTTGTGTTCGCCTAGTTTATTGAATACTCTGAATGAAGTAACAAGTGCTTTGAATTCTTCCTTGAAACGTTCATGACCGTATAGTCTGGAGTCAAAGGCTTCAAAAAAGCTTTCTAATTCAGTATTATTTAAGTCAGTGATTTTTCTTACTGATTTAGATTCTAAATGCGAATCTGGGCCCTCTTCATCAACTGTCTCATCACACTCTGCTTCAACATCCGAAAAGCTATCAAATGCATATCGGAATAGGTATTTAATGTCTTTTTCATAGGCCTTATCGCAGATAAACCAAACATTTTCACCAAAACTGTCAATAAGTTGCTCGAAATTCAATGTTTGTGAATCGTTGGTCTTTACAAAACTAACGAGAGATGAAACGTCCACATAATACTGTTGATATTCATCTAACTCCGCTATCCTGCTGGAAGAAAGAAGTTTTGACATACTGATTACTTTAAATCCAGCTGCTTCTTGAACTGCTTTGAAGTTGAAAAACTGATTTCTTGTATAGAAAAATAATGTACTCACTTGGAGTCCTTCTTTCGTGCAGCCTTTACAGTTCCTTTTTCAACATCGGGACTTTCGGATTTTATAACTTGCACTATTGCAAGCAAATCAATATAGGTATAGTCCAAGCCATCATCTTCACTTTTCAATCTCACTACTGTTGCAGTAGGATACTGACTGTTGTGGATTTCATTGTCGGAATCAGACTCTGAGTTTTGTCCTAATTCTTGGAAGAACTGAAACGAGTTCTTTAGTCCGTTAATCTTGGTTTTTCCTTTGTATATCCCAATCAAAGAGACATTCCCGATAAACAGGTCATCTACGTTGTAAAGATTTTCAAATTCACTTTCAAATGTAAGTGGGATTTTTACTAAGAGCTTTTCCTCGCTGCCTGTTAATTCACCCTTGAGCTTATAAGAATAATCTTTGAACATTGAATTAAACAAATTGTTAATGTCAAGTCCACCAGCTTCAGGCAAACGCATCCCTTTGAAAGAACCATTTGAGAACATTTTTACGGTTCGTAGCTCAGTCTCGTTTTCAAGAGAGAGTGAAACATTATCAACTCTGACAAGTTGCCCCTCTGTTATACCACTAAAACTTGAGGAAACGACGGTGCATTTCTCTATTACTTCGTTTAGAATAAGTGACTTGGTCATAGTGACTTTGAAGTTCTCGAGAACTTTTTGGGAGTCTGATGATCCTGATTTAATATCAGATCCAACGTCGGCACTAAAGAGCTTTAAAAACTTTGTACCCATCTTTGCTTGTAGTTCTGCATCAAGGGTGTCACCCTGACTTGTCTCAACCGTTTTATCGGTTTTAATGACGTTGCTTAGCATCATTTTTATCTCATAAACTTTAGAGAAATTTAGATAGTAAACATTGAAAAGCATAATTGCCTCCTCGTCATCTTGGACCTAAAAATTTATCACCGTTCAGGTGAATCATGTGATCCGGCATATCGGCAATCCAAACCTCCGTTTCCCACGCAAGAGATTCTGAAAATTGCTTGAATGTCTTAAAGTCCAGAAATGCCGTAACATATATTTTCTCAGCCTTAACACCAGTCGTCATTTCCTCGATTTCTTTGATACGCTTAGGTTCCATCGGTCCAACAGACGTAACCGATTCGATAAAGTACAGCCAATCCTTGTCTTCAGAGTAGAGGACAACGTCGGGCATCTTGTCGTGCAGCGTTATTTCAAAGCCCAAAGCACGGAGCTTGTCCACGTTCTTAACCAAGTCTTTCTCTGTGGTATCACCGACGTACAGGCACTCGGAGTTGGGCGCGAAACGGGGCGCAAATTCCTCGATAATTGCTTTTTGCAGTTGATTGTGCTTGCCCGGCGAGAATGTGAAGTCTTCGCCATTGATTTTTACAGGCATTTTTCTCATTGTCCGTTTAGAGGCATAGAGGTCAACAAGAGAGTCGTGATTTTCCATAAAACGCGCCAAACTCCTCTCCCAGTCTGCCGTGCCAAAGCTCTGAATCAAGTGCAGCATCTCATTCGTTAAGCGATACCGGTAATTAGGACTGTTGGTTGCTTTACCATTATCCTCAATGAATGCTGCGTTTCTAAAGTGATGCATGGCCTGTTTGCGGAAGGTCTCGCGGCTATTTTCTGCATAGGTCGTTCCGTAATTGCTGTTTGCGAACGCGATGACATCGTGAATCCGAATCCAATTATTTGCGGCAGACTCCCATGCCTTTTCCTCTGTCAGATTAGCCATTGCAAGCAGTACACAGCAACACATACCGTTTTGCTGTTTCGCTGGAACTTTCAACGAACTCAGAATTTCTTTTGCTTCCTCTAATTTGCTCATATATAGCTCCTCAAAATATTGTCACAAGTTGCTTCCGACATATCTCTAACACGGATCAATTCTTTTCCCATCGCCTCAATCGTATTCATAGGGGGAACTGGCATGGAATTTATCTCGGTGGAGTTCACCTGTGTAGATCCGTTCAAGATGCGATAGTAGCTGTCATACAGCGTAGAATTGAATAGCACATAGAGTCCATAAACAACACACTCTGACAGCTCACGGAGTCCACTGATAAAATTGATTTTATTCTGTGTACTGATCTCCGTATATTCAGGATGCTTTCTGGCTAAGTACACACCGCACTGCAGGCGGCGGTGTTCCTCTTTTGCTGTAAAACGCTTCACGAACAAGTAGTTGGTGTTCTCCTGTAGAAGTCCGCGCTGTTCAGTAACGATGTACTCATGTTCCTTTCCGGCAGGAAATACTACCTTTCCATCTTGAATGTGCTGCGAATAAAACAGCGGAACTGCATCGTCTTCTGCTGAATCACGCAACGCTTCACGATTCCGGAAATCAACCGTTAACCCTGTTTTCATTTTTAGCCCAATGTCAGGAAGGGTATCTGTCCATCGGTTCAGCTCATTCAGAGTTTGGACTTCTTCGGTGCTCGTTACCAGATAGACATAAGACTCATCACCGTTTACTACTGTAGAATAAGGAGCATCAAAAACAGTTCGATTAGAGAAGTCAGCATTACTCTGTGTAGTCGTAATAGTAATCGTATTTGGCTTGTTCTGCGTCTTTTTTGCTTTAATGATGATAGTTTCCTGCAAAACACTTTCTTTCTCAAATACTTTATCCCTGCTGACAAATAGATGGATATGCTCTAGTGCACCTTCCTCAAAGAAACGTTTGCGGAATTGCTTAAAGTACGCACCGGATGTCCATGAGCGAGGGATGATATACACCATCTCTCCGCCCGCTTTGAGATCGAACATGCTCATAGCCGCAAACAAAAAGTATAGGTTAGGCGCACCATAACATACATCTGGCATTGCGGTTGCCTCTGGCGCATCTTTGGCAATTTTCATATAAGGCGGATTGCCAATAACCATATCGAACTTATCTGCATCCGGACTTGCACCCAGCATACCATTGTACTCAAGCATTTGACTGAGAATGTAATTATCAGTTACAATTCTGAAAGAAACATCTTTCGCTGTATGGCTGCATGCCCACTCCAAATTTGAATACAACAAGTCTAGAATGTTGGCATCATTTTCATAGCAGACCAGCTCAATGGAATCAATCTCGGCGTTTGACTCCAACCGTTCAAGGAGTGCAACCGAAAGAATTCCTGAACCAGCACCCGGATCGAGGATGCTGAGAGAAGTGCGACCTTCGGGAATCGAAAAAAGCCCTGCCATAAAAACGGCAGTTTCTTTGCTTGTGAAAAACTGCCCATATTTCTTTCTCTTGGACTTTGGCATGTGGTCAATGTACTCAACCGTAGCCGCACAAACATGGTCAATCATTTTCATCATTTATAAACTCCACTATGTCGCCAATGCCGCAATCTAATGCAGCGCAAATCTTATACAAACTCTCCATTGATATAGCTTCGTTTTTTCCCATTTTGGCAAGCACGTTGAAGCTGATACCGGATGCGTCCTTCAAATCCGTCCGGTTCATTTTCTTATCGATCAACAGCTTCCAGAGCTTATCGTAGGAAATAGGCATTGTAATTCTCCGTTTCAAATATAGACTAATAGCATTATAGCACAAAACGACGATGTTCGCAAGATAATCTCCCTAGAACATGAGATGTTCTCTGCAAAGAAAAAGCCGTCCGCAGGAGCTTGATTCCTCCTGCGGACAGCTGCGGTTAATGCGGTCTTATACTCGCCCTTTTAATCCGTTTTTCTTGGCAAGTTCACTTGCCGCCTTTCGGCGCTCATCCGAATACGGCGCAGTCAGACGGACGGCAAACCGTCTGCGGTCAATCTCAAAAGTAAGACCGCCCTGTTCATCATCGTCGGTCTGCTTACACAAATCAGGATATGCCGCCGCGTACTGCGTCAGCCGCTTTTTGAGCGCGGTATTGTGCGTCTGGATTTCGACGGTTTTGCTGGCTTCGTCAAAATAGATGCAGGTCGTTTTCTGCCGCTTGGTCAGTCCAGTTTTCATATTGCCTCCATTTCTGCCTGCTCTACGAAAACAGGTGCATTTTCAAGATTTTTTGTCAGCTCTACACCTGCAAAAGCAGGGAGACTTTTGAATGGGGAGCGCCCGGACGATACGCTGCTCGATCTGGACGCTCCCATTCGATAAAATCCGTTTTTCTCAGCTCAACACGGCATCAGCGGGCATCGTCCCGCAATGCTGCTTTTTCTCTGTGTGGACGGAAGAAATGCCAGAGGTTATTGCGCTGGATCACGTTCTCATAGCGTTGCACTTTTCCGCGAAGCTCTGCGTTTTCGCGTTCCAGATCCGATGTGCGGAGTTTGCTGCGAACGGATTTGTACTCGGAAAGCTCCTGCTTCAAACCGACAATCTCTACCTTGAGCTTTGCAATCAGCCTGTTTGCCGCGTCCAACGCCTTTTGCAGTTTGAATTCCTTTTTCTCGGCTGCAACGTACTTTTTCGCAAGCGTAGACAGGTGTTCAAAATCCTCACGCTCCACGGCAATCTTGGTAGAGAAGGGAATGGGCTTCGATTCAATCTTTTCGATAGCCGCCACAGCGACCTGCTGATTCTGAATTTTCTCGATCTGCTTGCCGAGCGTCGCTACCTGCTGTTCCTGCTGGCGGTTCTGCTCCGTGAGTTCTGCCAGCCGCGCCTGCTCCTGCTGCACCTTAAACTGCGTCACGGTCAGGTGTTCCTCAGAGCTGCCGTGTTCGCCTCGCTCCACATCGTCGTACCCGGCTTCGCGCATATACCGGAAGAAATCGTCCTGCAAAACGCTGTAGGATTTTTTGAGAACGGGCTTGCCCTTTACACTCAAAATCGGCTCGCCGTTCTCGTCCAGCGCGGGCTTGGAAGCCCACTTCTTGCTCATGCTGACCTGCTGGATTATCTCCTTGACCGTTCCCACCAGAGATTTATCCTTGCAGCGTTTCGACCACAGGATTTGCTTCTCTACGACAGGAATATAGACCACATGAAGGTGGTAGTGGTACACGTCCCGCCCCAAAGCATCCGACATGGCGCGGTTGCGCTCGTCGGCGTGCATGACCGCCGATAGGATGTACTGCTCGCCGCCCACAATTTTGATTGCAGCTTTGTAGGCATCGGCGTAAAATTGTTTTGCAAATTCATAGCCGCCGTGGTTGAAGAAGTACGCGGAGTTGACGTCGAAGATCAGCTCTCCGAATTTCTCAGCATCCGCTTTCAGGCCGCGGGTGGAAATCACGCCGTCGGAGCGCATCTGCTCGAACATCTCCTTATACCCGGCGGTTGGTGTTTTGAAATGGACGTTATATTGTGTCCGTTCGGGAACGATATCCTGATTGACATACGATGATTTTTCGCGCTCGTTGTGTGCTTGCGCGTTGCCGATGTCTGCGTCTTTCATTCTTGCGTTTCTTGCGCTGGTACGGTGAATACCGTCGCCTCTTGACATAGGCAGGTTACCTCCTGATTTCAGATTGTGCAGGATGGGGCGGTTTTCGGGGTAGCACTTCTGCGGAAGTGTAATAACCCACTATGATACTTTCATCCTGCGGCTGCAAAGTATCGTGGGCTCTCCGAGGGGGTATGCGGCTTCTGCGGAAGCCTCTGCCGGTTTTGCAGTTTGCCGTGTGGATACAAACCGCAAAAACCGGCGTGGTCAGCAGCTTATTTGCAGGCGCCCTCTGCGCATAATCTTCTGCCCACAGCCATCTCAAACTCTGCGGATTTTTCGATGGGGACGGGGATGCGAGGGGCTGTGCTGCCGGCCTTTCTCCGCAACGGTCGCAACGATTGCGACGGTTGTTTTGGCGGTATCAGATTTACCGTTGCAACGGTCGCAACCGTCGCGCGGCTTATTTGCTTTCAGCATCATAGGTCAGCGTGATGCGCCGCCCCTCGTGCCGAACCTTGTTCTCATAGCGGACGTGGTATTCGTCCAACAGCCTGCCAGACTTCACATTCAAATACTTGCTCAGTACGTTTGCCGCCATGCCGGCATGAACGGCATCGGCAAGCTCGGAGGGCGAGCCTGTCCACACCGGCTGTTCTGCGGACACCAGCCTTGAAACAGCTTCCAGAACGCGATCGGGCGGTTCCTTGTGCAGCTCGTTTTCCAACTTTTCGAGATTCCAAATCTGCGTGTCGGCGTCCTTTTTCAGATAGAGGATCTGATCCTGCTGGTCGCGTCCCACCACGTCGATGGTTACTTCCAATGCCGTGCGCTTTTTCTTCTGCATAAGCAGCGAGCCGTCTGCGCAGCCGAGCAATCCCGTTGTACCGGAGATCATTTCGAAGCTGTCACTGGCAGGCTGCTTGCGGGTGTGGTGAACAGTCAGGACGCAGATGCAATGCTTGTCGGCAAACTGCTTGAGTTTGCCGATGATCTCATAGTCGCTGGCGTAGCTGTACGCCTCGCCGCCGACCTCGCGTATTTTCTGCATGGTGTCAATGATAATGAGTCTGGTGTCGGGATGCTCCCGCACAAAACTCACAAGCTGTTCGTCTAGCCCATTTCCGATCTTGCCCGCCGCAGTCGCAAAGTGCAGCCGGTCGGTGTCGTTGACGCCGTACATCATGAACATACGGCTCTGGATGCGCTGAAAATCATCTTCCAGAGCGAGGTACAGCACCGTACCGGGATGGACTTCGCAGCCCCACAGAGCTTCGCCCGTGCTGACATGATAGGCGATCTGCGCCACCAGAAATGACTTGCCGATCTTCGGCGCACCTGCGAGGATGTACGCGCCCGCGTAGAGCAAGCCGTCGATGATCGGCGGCCTGCTCTGATACGCAGTCTGGTACAGCTCGGTCATGGAAATCGTGTGCAGGTAATGCGGGTCGGTTAGACGCTGTATCCTGCGATAGATTTCGTCCAGACTTTCCGCGCTGTTTTGAAAATCACCGTTGATTTCTTCCTCAAAAGCGGATATACTGTTCTCAGTTGAATTGTGAAGCGGCTGCCCATCATCTGCGCCAACAGATGTGTCCGGGGCGGTCGTTTTCTTTTTATAGTTTTCATTCTCCATAGGCATTTTCCTCCTTCATGCCGTCCATGATGGCTGCAATCATTTCAATCACATCCAGCAGCTCGTCGTTCACGCTGTTGCCTGCTTCAATGCGACGCAGCTCGTCCAGCACGGCGGCAAGCTGGTCGCGCAGCGCCTTGTAAACTCTCGGATTGCCTTGCACCACCACATCCTTGCAGGTCAGGCGGCGGGTGATGTAGTCCTGCTTCGTCAGCCCTGAGAGCTTGACAAAGGTTTCGATTTGCGCGTCTTCCTCCGGTGATACCCGGAAGGCAACAGTCTTGTTGCGCCAGCGGTTGTGCTTGTCTCGATTTTTCAGTGACATCTTAATTGCTCCTTTCGACGTTCAATTTATCTGCCATTTCCTTCTGCACAGTAGGAAACAGGTGCGCGTACCGGTAGGTGATTTCCACGCTTTCGTGTCCCACACGATTGCCGATGGCAACGGCGGAATAGCCCATGTTGATAAGAAGGGAAACGTGGCTGTGCCCTTACGGTATAATTACGACAAACCGGGAAAGCCCCGTATATCAAGGGTTTTCGGTTATCTGGCAAGGTTTTTCATCCTTTTCCAAACCGAAAAATCGAGCCGCGAAGTAGTTATTTCGTAGGGGGTGTTATAGTAACGACAAAAATAAAATACCGTTTGGGCGGGCTGTCAGCCCGTCCAAAAAATCAGGACATTTCCTCTGCAAAGAAGAAATGTCCTTTTTTTGTACCCAAAATCAGATGCCGACAGGAGGAACACAATGCCTGAAAAAACCGTGCAGAAGGAACCGGGCAAAAAGCCCGTGCCATCCAAAAAGCCGAAACCGCAGCAGGAAGTAGTTGTTCAGATTCCGCTCTCTGAGCTGCATCCGTTCCCGGATCACCCCTTTCAGGTGCGAGAGGATGCGTCCATGCAGGAAACCGCCGAAAGCGTCAAGGAATACGGCGTCCTCGTCCCCGCGCTGGCACGGCCACGGGAGGACGGCGGTTATGAGCTGATTGCAGGCCACCGCCGCAAACACGCCTGCGAGCTGGCTGGGCTGGCCACCATGCCAGTCATTGTCCGCGACATTGACCGGGACGCTGCCACCATCATCATGGTGGACAGCAACCTCCAGCGAGAGAACATTCTCCCCTCCGAACGCGCCAAAGCCTACAAGATGAAGATGGAGGCCATCAAGCGGCAGGGCGCACGGACGGATCTGACTTCGCCGAAAATTTCGGCGAAGTTCCGCAGCGATGATGAAGTTGGTCAGGATGCCGGTGTGAGCGGAGATACCATCCGCAACTACATCGCCTTGACGCAGTTAGTCCCGGAGCTTCAGCAGATGGTGGACGAGAAGAAAATCGCCCTCAGTCCCGCTTATCAGATCGCGGCGCTGACTCCCAAGGAGCAGGGGCTGCTTCTGGAAACCATCGACAGCGAACAAGCCACCCCCTCGCTCTCGCAGGCACAGCGGATGAAAAAGCTCAGTCAGAGCGGCGAACTGGACGAGGACACCATGCTCTCCATTATGATGGAGCAGAAGAAACCGGAGAAGAACGACATTACCCTTTCCGGTGAAAAGCTCCGCAAATACTTCCCGCGTTCCTATACCCCATTCCAGATCGAGAACACCATCTTCAAATTACTGGACGCATGGCAGAAAAAGCGCCAGCGCGACCAGAGCCGTTGAGCGGACAAGCAGTTTGTTTGTCCGCTATTTTCATGCCAAAAGGAGGACGCCATGTATATCAACACGTTCAAATACACGCCCAAGGATGTGAGCTGCCAGCTCTGTACCGAGTATGTGAAAAAGCTGGGCTGTACCGCCCTGCGCTGCCCGTGGCTGGCCGAGCGCATTGAGGCCGGTGTGGTCGGCTACCGCGAGGCCGTCATGGAAACATTCCCCCGCGACCGCCGCCTGTCCTCGCGCCTGAACCTGCTGATCAAGCACTATCCCGGAAGCCTTTGGAGCAACGAGCAGCATGAGCGCAGGATGCAGTATCAGTGCGCCGTGCAGGGCTATCGCCGCCGCAGAGACACCAACGCCTACTATGCGGCCATGTACCTGCTGACCTCCAACGATGACATTTACCGCCGCACGGCAAACTGCTTCTGCAAGGACGGGATCGAGTTCGGCTATGCGGTGTTGAAAAACACCTCGCCGCACAACTACGCACTGTTCATGGCAGCGCGCGATCTCTGCGACAAGACGGAGGCGGTCACGATGGCGGACTTAGCGGAACCGGAGGTGATTGACCCGGAGGCGCTGCGCCTGATCGTCAACGCCACTCTGATCGCCCGCTACGGGCTTGCCGCCTTTCAGATCAGAGCGCGAGGTGCCGAATATGAACGCTGATGATTTTGTCGGCGGGCACAGCATCCTTGCGCTGGAGCGCTTTATGGACGAAACCCGCCACATGATTATTTTTGATGTCCTGTCGTGGAAATCCCCTGTGGGAGAAAAGGGCGAACGGCTGCGGCTGTTTCTCTCCGACGTGGGATATGCCAAGGCGCAGGCATCCGAGAGGCGCGGAGAAATCAAAATCCGCAAACACGCCGCCGTCATTGAGGGGCATATCCTCCCTGACCGGAAAAAGCGGCGTCACTAAAGTGATTGGAGGAATTACTATGAGCAGAGTAACAGAGCTGGAAAAAGCGCTGACCACGCTGTTCCGCAAGGGTACGGAGGTCGGCTACACGGAAACGGAGATCGACGAGTTTCTGGAAAACATCGACTATCACGCCCTGCTGCAAGCCGTTTGGAACAAGGCTGAAACGGTCTATGCCTACCGCGCAGACGGCAAAAATGCGCTGAGCTTGGACTATCGAAGCGCTGAGCTGTTCAAGCAGCGAGCGACGCTTCTCTATGAGGACGTGGGTGACAGCTATATCGGCGCGGTGTTTGCCGCCCGGTCGATGGAGCTGTGGCTGCTGGAGGATATGGGCTTTGCCGTCGTTGCCAAATTCAGCGTGAACGCCGGAGAAGGCGAATACGTCACCGAGTATCGCGTCTACAAGGGCAGCGATTGGGCAGACAGCGAGATTTCTCTGGATTTGGAGGACTTGGTGGCCGAGCTTGCCGCCCTGTGCGATCCCTACTACGAACACGAGCAGCCCATCTATGAGCTGTGATGTGGGAAAGGAGTGAAAACGGAGCGGCTTCCCCATGCGGGAAACCATTCAGAACGCAAACGGCAAGCAGTTTCACGCCGTCAGCCTGTCCGGTGGCAAGGACAGTACCGCCATGCTGCTTTTGATGATCGAACGGGATATGCCCATCAATATGGTGCTGTCAGCGGACACCGGCATGGAGTTCCCGGAAATGTACGAACACCTTGCCAAACTGGACGAGCATCTTTTCCGGGAGCGCGGCATCCATATTACCACGCTGCGGCATCCCAAGGGCTTTGAATACCTGATGTTCGACGAACCCAAGCAGAAGCCCCGCAGTCTGGAAAACCGTGCAAAGCTGGGCATCCCGCCCTACGGCAACGGCTGGCCGGGAATCCGCGTCCGCTGGTGTACCGGGCAGCTCAAAACGCACCTCATCACCAAGGAGGTCAACCGGCTCAAAGGCGAGCTGGGCGCGATCCACTACGTCGGCATCGCCGCCGATGAAGCGTGGCGCTGCAAGAATGAGCGGTATCCCCTCGTGGAATGGGGCATCACGGAGGCGCAGGCGCTCCAAGCCTGTTACGACCGTGGCTTTGACTTCGGCGGACTGTATGAGATTTACCACCGTGCGTCCTGCTGGTGCTGCCCGTTCCAGCGTATCGACGAGCTGCGGAAGCTGCGAAAGCATCACCCGGAGCTGTGGGAAAAGCTGCTGGAGCTGGATCGCCGTGCGCTGGCGCAGTTCGGCACCGGCCCGCTGGGACAGTTCAAGCAGAACTGGAGCGTAAAGCGGCTGGATACGCGGTTTGCCGAGGAGGACGGCCAAACAGGTTGACTGCCCTGCGGAAAGGATTGAAGCAATATGGCTGTATTTCGCGTTGAACGGACGCGGGATTACACGGTGATGTGCAACCATCACCTGAAAGACAGCAATCTTTCCCTGAAAGCCAAGGGGCTGCTCTCCATGATGCTCTCCCTCCCCGACGAGTGGAATTACACCACGCGGGGGCTGGCTGCAATCTGCAAGGAGGGCGTGGACGCCATCGGGAAAACGCTCAAGGAGCTGGAGCTGGCGGGCTACATCATCCGCCGTCAGCTTCGCGGCAAGGACGGGCGCATTTCCGACACGGAGTACACCATCTTCGAGAAGCCCCGAAAGCCCTCTCCACCGGATACGACTTTACCAGATACGGAAAACCCGTATCTGGATAACCCGGATACGGAGGCACCGGATACGGATAATCCCGCGCAATTAAATACTAAGAAATCTAATACTCAAAAATCAAATACTGATCTATCAAGCACTCATTCATTCTTTCTGCCTGCGGCGGACGGAATGACGGACGGATTTGAGAAAAAAGCGGAGATCAGAGAGCAAATCGAATACGACATTCTCTGTCAGCAGTATGACCGGATGCAGCTTGATGAGCTGGTAGAGATTATGCTGGAGGTTGCTATGAACCGCAGCCCCACGGTCAAAATTGGGCGGGATGCGGAGTATCCCACCGGCTTCGTGCAACAGCGCTTTGAAAAGATCACCTCCATGCACATCGAAAAGGTCATGGACGGTATCCGCGAGAACACCACCCGCGTTTGGAACACGAAAGCCTATCTCATGGCGGCGCTGTTCAATTCCGTTTCCACCATTGACAACCACTACGCCATGCTGGTCAATCACGATTTTCACGGCGGCCCCTAAAGGCCGTCATTTTTCATGCCCAATTTTGGGAGAAAGGATTTGATACCGATGAAACGTCCCCTTGCCTACATCACCGCTCCGTGGAGCGAGAATGAGTTTGAGAACACCGAAAACGCCGCCAAGTATTGCAGGGCGGTCTATAATGCGGGCTTTTCGCCCGTCTGCCCCACGCTGTTTCTGCCGCTGTTCCTGCGCGATGAGATTCCGCAGGAGCATAAGGACGGCATCGACATGGCACGGGAATATCTGCGCCGCGCTCGTGTGCTGGTGGTCTGCGGCAGCACCGTGGATGAAAGTGTGAAAAACGACATCGCCGTGGCCGAGCGCCTGCGGATCACCGCCACCACGCTGGACGGCATCCTGACCGTCAAGGGACAGGGGCGCAGAAATGAATAAGCATCTTCTGCACCGGCTGGTGGTACCGCCTTAGTGTCCCGGCATTCTCCCTGCAAATCCAAGGAAAGGAGCGTGATAAGTCATGCAGGAAGAAGTTGAACAGAGAATCGTATCCCTGATGATCTCCTGTGGGAAGCTGGGTGAACAGGAATTTCGTAAGGCCGTTGCCAAGCTGCTGGAGCAGCTAAAAAGCGACCATCAGAAGCATCAGTACAGCAAGGCCAATCCCCACGGAAAAATGACCGTCAAGCAGCTCGCCGCCAAGGATAAGGGATTGCAGAGCATTGAAGTCACCGATCAGAATATCGGCTCATTCAACCGGATCGCCCGGAAGTATGGCATTGACTTCGCTCCATTCAAGGTCAAGGGCGAAAAGCGGTACATGGTGTTCTTCAAAGCGCCGGACGCCGACGCCATGACCGCCGCGTTCAAGGAATATACCGCCAAGCAGGTCAGAAAGGCGGAGCGCCCCTCGGTGCTGGAAAAGCTGCAACACTTCAAGTCGCTCATTCAGGCGGCTGTGGTGGACAGGACAAAGCGGAAGGAGCTGGAACGATGAAGCAAGTCAACGTCAAAAAGCTCATTCTTCCCAATATTCCGTATGTGTTCATCGCACTGCTGGCCACCAAGGTCAGCGAGGCGGTGCGGCTGGCTCCCGGTTCGGACGCTTCCGCGAAGCTGCTGAACATTATGACCGGTCTGAACACGGCGTTTCACTCCCTTGTCCCCAGCTTTCATCCCATTGACCTGTGCATGGGCGTTGCCGCCGCCATCGCCATTCGGCTGGCGGTCTATATCAAGGGCAAAAACGCAAAGAAATTCCGCAAAAATCTGGAGTACGGCAGCGCCCGTTGGGGAACCGCCGAGGACATCAAGCCCTACGTCGATCCCGCATTTGAGAACAACATCATTCTCACGCAGACGGAGCGGCTGACGATGAATAGCCGCCCCAAAGACCCGAAAACGGCGCGGAACAAAAATGTCCTGATCGTCGGCGGCAGCGGTTCGGGCAAGACCCGCTTTTGGTTGAAGCCCAATCTGCTCCAATGCACATCAAAAACCTATCCCACCAGCTTCGTCGTCACCGATCCCAAAGGGGACATCGTGGTTTCCTGCGGCCATGCGCTGCAAAAGAACGGGTATCAGATCAAGATTCTCAATTCCCTGAACTTCAAGAAGTCCATGCACTACAACCCGTTCGCCTACATCCACTCGGAAAAGGACATTTTGAAGCTGGTCACGACGCTGATCGCCAACACCAAGGGCGAGGGCAAAGCCGGTGACGATTTCTGGGTGAAAGCGGAAACGCTGCTCTACACCGCCCTCATCGGCTACATCCACTATGAAGCGCCGATGGAGGAACAGAACTTCTCCACGCTCATTGAATTTATCAATGCGATGGAGGTGCGCGAGGACGATGAGGACTTCAAAAATCCGGTGGACTTGATGTTCGACGAGCTGAAAAAGCGCAAGCCAGACCACTTCGCCGTCCGTCAATATGCCAAATTCAAGCTAAGTGCCGGCAAGACCGCGAAAAGCATACTTATTTCCTGCGGCGCACGGCTTGCTCCCTTTGACATTCAGGAGCTTCGGGAGCTGACGGCCTATGACGAGCTGCAACTGGACACGCTGGGCGACCGGAAAACCGCCCTGTTCATCATCATGTCCGACACGGATGATACCTTTAACTTTCTCATTTCCATGTGCTATACCCAGCTTTTCAATCTGCTTTGCGAAAAGGCAGATGATGTGTACGGCGGACGCTTGCCGGTTCATGTCCGCTGCCTGATCGACGAGGCCGCGAATATCGGGCAGATACCGCGACTTGAAAAGCTGGTTGCGACGATCCGTTCCAGAGAAATCTCCTGCTGCCTTGTCTTGCAGGCACAGAGCCAGCTTAAAGCCCTGTATAAAGACAGCGCGGATACGATTGTCGGCAACATGGACTGTTCCATCTTTTTGGGTGGAAAGGAACCCGGTACGCTGAAAGAGCTGGCGGCGGCGCTGGGCAAGGAAACCATCGACAGCTATAACACCGGCGAGAGCCGTGGCCGCGAGGTTTCCCATTCGCTGAACTATCAGAAATTGGGCAAGGATATGCCATAATTCATGGTGACGAGTTCAGTTGCCTTGAATAACAGATGGACAGGGACACGATCAACTGGATTCGTACAAAATCGAATACAGGAGGTCGATATGGAAGAATTAAAAAAACGTATCCATGATGACAGCAACGGTCTGGACTATGTTCTGGTCGGGGACTACTACATACCAGACCTGAAGCTGCCGGAAGAAAGCCGCACCATCGGGAGGTGGGGCAGGATGCACCAGGTATATCTGCAAGAACACCGACCCGGCCAGTACAACGAATTGCTTCTGTCGGGAAAACTCTGGACGTATCTTGCCGATCTGAACGGGCAGGCCAATGACCGGCTGGTGTGTATCATCTCGCAGATGCAGGCAGCGGAAGGTGTTACTGAGGAACTGAAAGCCCGTGACTGGCTCTGCTGGGTACAATCTATGAACAGCATTCGCAGCCGGGCAGAGGAAATTATTCTGTCTGAGATGATTTATGTTTAAGGAGGTGCCTGTCTATGAGATACCGTATCGAATACGCTGATGGACGCTGCTGTAACTTTGCCAATGGCAGGGCTGACCTGCTGGAATGGCTGAAACTGCTGAAGGAGGAAGAAATCGCCGACATTCGCAAAGTGTATAAAAGCGGCGTGTCGGATTCCGTCCTGGAAACATACCGGAGTTATATCCGTCCAGCATAAGGAGGGGCGCTTATGGGTACAGATATCGAAAAACTGGTTGATTTGATGATTCAGGAGCGGATGCAGGGCCAGTTTGCAAAGTGGCGGGAGGCAGAAACCGGCAAGGAGAAAAAAGCTGATTACCTTCGCTTAGAAACCGAGTATGAAAAAGCGATCAGCGCATTGTCTGAGGAACAGAAGGAAGCTGTAAGGCACTATTGCGATTCCATCTTCGATTCCGGCGCAGAAAGCGAATGCTTCTTTTACCGGCTGGGCCTCAAAGATGGTATCCGCCTTTGGAAGTTTATGAAAAAGCTGATGAAAACGGTCAGCTAACGGATGTACAACCGCATATTTTATTCCGCTCGCAAACGGGGCGAAAGCCGTCCAACGGTACAGGTTGGGCGGCTTTTTCTTTACCTGCGTTTCTTCCTCTTGGGTGCATAGTATGGCTGTGGTTTGGCCTTCCCCCTCATATTGTTGGGATTTTTGAGCATCTTAGACAGGCTCAGTATCCGCAGGAAGGCCGAGAAATCCTCCGAGGAAATCTTCTCGAACGGGATTTGCAGCCTGTCACAGAATTCGTGGATTACCATTTCCTCGTTGCTGCCTTGCTGCAACGCTTGCTCAAATTTTTCCTTCACATCCTCCAGCGTGGGCTGCGGGTCGGCGGTGGTCTTGTCCTTGCGGTGCGCTTCCCGGATGTCCCGGACGATGCTGTCCAGGTCATCGTGCATGACATGGCTGTAAAAATCGCTTTCCTGTACCTGTCCCAGTTCCAGCGTCCTCACATAGAGATCATCTTCTCCGGGCGAATATTTGCTGAGGATACTTTGCCGGGTGGCTTCCATCACCAGATTCATCTGTTCCACCCGCATATTGGCGATCTGATCGATGCAGATTTCCATGTCCACCATCAGCCGCCGGAAGTTCGGGTGGGTAGCCAGTTCGCAGAGAAGCCGGTTGTTGATTTTGCCGCTGCTTAAAAGTTCCACCATATCATCACTCAGATGCAGAGATTGAAGTTCTGTATTTGGGTGATTTTTATTTTCCGTCAGCCCCATCAGATAGTCAGTGGACACGCCGTAAAAATCCGCCAATGTCGCAATGGCAAACGGGCTGATGTCCTTGTAGTCATCGGTTTCATACTTTCCCAGCGCAGATTTGGACAGGCCGGTCTGCTCGGCAAGTTGTTCCAGTGTCAGGTGCTTGTCCACCACCCGCAGGTCTTTGAGCCGCTCCGGGATTGTCAGCTTTGCGTACATCCAAAGCCCCCTCTCGTCATTGTTTTTTCAGTGATTACCTTCATTATAGCACGATTCCATAAGCGTGGAAATATGCGGATTTCGAGCATTTTTCCGACGTTTTGGACATACGGGAAAGGGCCTCTTTTTTCGGTAAACTGGTTCTTGCAGACAGGCACAGAACCTTGAAAATCGAATGACCGGCTGCAAGGGGTATGGCCTCCGGGGAAGTGACGCCAGGACAGAAATCGAGCGCACCAAAGAGGCCGATACGCCGGGAAATATTCCGGGCAGGAGCGGCTTGCAGGCAGACCGGCGGACAGAAACAAGTTTATCATGCGGGGCGCATGGCTCCGCAGCAAAGAAATGGAGGAAATCATTATGACACTGAGTATGAAGGAAAAGAAGATTCTCTACGCCTACGGCTGTCCCAGCCACCACAACACGGTGACACGGCTGAAATGGCTGACGGCCCTGACCGTTGACCCGGAAGCCAAACGCCGGATGCTGGGGCTGGCCCGAAAGGTGGAGACGGAGGTAGACGAAAGCTGGTATGCGGATTTTTATCACCATCTGCGGATGGAGATGGACGAGTACCGCCGTCTCAAGCGCAGCCTGCGTGTGCTGAAATCTTATACTGATTATGAGGAGGATTTGTATGAGGAAGCTGTCTAAGTATGAGAAGGAAACCATTATCAACTGGAACGAGGCGGAGAACCTTGCCAGCATCTACACATTCAACACCAGCTTAAAGCGCAGGCTGGCGGAGTTCAGCCGGAAGTATCCGCTTCTGTGCCGGTTGGAACGCAGCACACCGGAGGGCAGCGTGACCTATGTGCTGGACAAGTCCCGGTTGTCGATCCGGCTGGTGCCGCCGTACAGCGAGGAACGGAAAGCCGCCGCAAGGGAGTACGCAAAGGAGCATGGCTTTCAGGTGGTGGGGGCGGAAGAAAAAATCGCCTGAAATCGGGGCGTTTACGGAAAAAATGCCGGGTCTGCACCCGGTGTTTTGACCGGCAATCCCCGCAGGCGTACTCCGTATCCACTTCCCGCCTATGGGCGCAAATGTGCGGATACGGAGCCGGTGAAACTGGCGGAAACCGCTCCTGCGGTGGAAGCCAGCTTCGCCGGTGCGGGAGTACAGAGGGCAGCCAGCCCTTTGTGCCGGGGTGCAGGGGCGCTGAACGTCCAGTGGACGTTCGCTTAGCGCCGACCGGAGCGGAGCGTAGACCGGCAGCGCACTGCTGGGGTCAAGGGGTGCGGGTCGCCAGTGGCGACCTTTGCGGCAAAGCCGCAAAAGCACCGACCGAGGCGACAGCCGAGACCAACGCCCATTGGGCGGGTACAGGGCGGCAGCGCCTGTGCGGTGTGTAGAGGCGGCGAGCCTTTACTCCGGTGTCCAGAGGTGGAAAACCTCGGCCCAGGGAAAGTTGATGCCTGCGTCAACTTGTACTGGGTATTACCTGACGCAGA